>Ga0209149_1001468_pt1 | contig 11965 bp, 10 predicted proteins | sample WorMetTyACAVOLI2_FD_187423 | JGI IMG/M metagenome (GOLD analysis project Ga0209149, IMG submission 187423) | Marine gutless worms symbiont microbial communities from Max Planck institute for Marine Microbiology, Germany - Olavius algarvensis... ... | reverse complement strand
GCCAACCCCCAAAAGGGGAGAAGACACATCCAGAACCAGAGTACGCCTGCATGCGAACTTTGGCGTGAATCGGCCCGCGGGTTGTCGAGAAATCGTTGACGAACAAACAAACAAACAAACATACAGTGAACCAAATACCTCGCCCTTCGCTATACTAGCGAATGGCGGGTAATAAAATATTACACTCAGAAACGCAGAAAAAAGTTAGTTAAAATAGTGGATTTCATGTGAGTCATCGTATTCGCTGATGAAGATGAGCGAGATGAGAACAGCGAAGCTCTCCTCCGTCAACTGAGAAAATTGTATCTGCTCAACTGTCTGCATCTAATGCAAGAAAATCTGCAGTGTGGAGCACAGCAAGCGAAACGGCCATTGCTGTTGTATATAGCGCTCTCGGGACACACGACAGACCCACAGACAGACCCACAGCATGCAGCATGACACTGTGCAAAACTGTACCCGCCCGTGAATAGTAGCCGGCGGCGGGAAAAACTTTAAGTCACTACACTATAACTATACGGCTAAATGTTGATGTAGTTTGAGTTATAGTAATAATTTTAGTATTATTGCCGCTCGATGCTATGCAAGCGCGGTCTTAGCTGTCATGCAGTGTCTGTCTGTCTGTCCGTCACGTTCGTGGATCATGTCAAAACGAATAAACATATCTTCAAAATATTTTCACTGTCGGGTAGCCACACCATACCAAACGGCATGGCAATATTCCGACGGGAACCCCCTAACGGGGGCGTCGAATGCAAGTTGGGTAGGCAGAAATTGCAATTCTGAACCTATATCTGGCTTCACTGCGTGCTGTCAACGCTGCAACCGGCCAGGTGTTATCAACATGACGGCGCCGGACCACGATCCTGCAAGTTGTGACACTTATCGCTGGTAGTAAGTGGCGGAGTTTGTTGATGGCGGGAGACGATGACGAAATGTTTATGACAAGAAGTCTCAACGTTACGCCAAAGGCAACAGAACAGCATTTTTATTGCAGGCAGTGATAAATCTGTAGCCTACGTAACTAACAATAAAAGACTCTGCTCGACGTTTTGTACAATTGAAGCTAACTACCGACATACACGAAGCATGTATCGCACGGCCTCTTTGCGACAGCAGGGCTACTTGTTTTTATGGGTCACGCGTAAGCAGTCTAACAGTCTTGGCGTCGAGCAGTACATTGTATGTTTTTAATTGATTTGCTCTTTTTATATGTTTGCTCGCAATGCTTAAATAAATGATGGATGGATGAGTTCACACGGCATTGCTTTGATGCAGCCCGACGTTAAAAATTTTAATGTATCATTTAATTGCTCCCATGCTATAGAAGCATTGACATTTACCTGCACAACTGATATATGATAGATTCAAATATCAGCAGTGGACCGGTGGCGCCGATGATAGTCAACGGTTGACCGCTGAACAAAGCGTAAACAGTGCCGCAGATCGCTCCAGAAAGCAGCATCTCCATCGTTCCCTAAGTGTAACAAATATATGAGGATTTACAAAACAAATAATCAAATACAAACGTAATATGACGACGCTGTGCTGCATTTAGAACAGTCTAGTAACTTAGATTTTGTGATTTTTGTAGGAAATATTTCGGGGTAAACTGATGCACGTATACGTTGGTTGTAAACCTTATTTGTCTGACGCGGTAAATTTTTGGATTAAAATTCTCATGACGTTGTTGCGATTTGATCAACACGTTTCTGCTATTGGGGACGGCCTTTGGCCCCACTCGGCGGTCTTGGCCTACGGGACTGTACAAGCCCTGTCCTGTCCGTTATTGGAATGGAATGAAACGCGTTTTTTTACAGATGCTGGAGATAATTCACTGTAGAATTACCAAGTACTGGCCGGTCTTCTGACTCATGAGGCCTCCGAACGTTACGATTGGAGTGATGCAGGCGAAGTAGAGGAAGATGATTGAAGCCAGACATTGTGCATTTAGGCCGTCAACGATGTCGCTTTTGTATTGTCTGTAGCGACGCTTCACGTCAGCAATCATGCCGCCAAACAATCTGCAAGAACAAATCGTCAACGGACGCCTGCACGGTGTATCACTGCACACTAATCAGTAAATATTGACCGCCTCCGGTTATACCGGCCGGCGGCTACTCTTTTAACGAGCGTCACACTGTGCGTCAATGCGACCGTGCGTCTATGGGTTCCCAGAATGTTCCGATATACTTCAAGTAAAGACAAACTTGTTCCAACACCCGTCCCCCAATTAGGCCTACCCCGTTATATTTCCGGCTTAAATGGTCGTCAAAGGTAAAGGTCAAGTACGTGAAAATCGCAAAAAAATGATGAAATCATTTTTGGCCATAACTCCGTCATAAATGGTCAGATTTACTCACCCAAATGTTTCCCAAGTGTCCCTCGGTTGTCTTCATTTGGCGAAATAACGATACATATAATATACAAAAATTCCGAAAAATCAGTTTTGCTTATAGAACGTTTGAACGCGTTTACACTGCTGAAATCAGTGGACAGTGGTAAGTTGATCTATGATTTAACAGAAATATTTTAACTCGGGTGGAAAGTTGTCTTACAAAGCAACATAGATTGTGATGACTACTGTCAGTGAATATTTTATTTGTGAAGCACTGTCTAAAATTAAGCATACTGCTGGTTGTGATGGTGGACCGTATCGGTTTTCAATTTTTTTTGCATTCGAAAGTTGTTCTGTTTTATGTAAGTTCATTCATCCCTTAGTTGTTTATGAACATTTGTTTGTTTTTGTTTTTTTTCTTGTTAGTTTCTCAGTTAAGTTAGTTAAGTCACTTCTCTTTTATTCTTTCTTCTGCTACCATTCATGGTAAATAAAGATGTTATTAATACTTCTGTTAGTCATGGTTTCCTTCCTGAGTACTGGAAAAGGCTGTCATAACTCCAATACCCAAATGTCAACTTGTGTTTAATGCAAGTGATTTTCGGCCGATTTCTGTTAGTTGTTTGTTACGTATGTAAGATAATAGAAAAGCAGGCAGTGTGAGCAACGAGAGAAGCACCAGTGATTAAATTCAGCCGAAACGAACTGGAACGCCGTTCCGGTACCTCTAGTTGGCGTTCCACCACCTTAATAAAGCGTTCTTATAGAGAAAGAGGTAAGAGTTGAACCAGGGCAAGTTCAAGTTGCAATTATTTGTACAATTTACAACAATTACTATATTTTCCAAATTGCAACTTGTCAAGTTGCAATTTGGTAAATATTGTAATTGTTGTAAATTGTACAAATAATTGCAACTTAAACCGCATTTGCAATTTGGAAATAACCGTACTGTTGTACATTGTACTTCGGTTGTGTTGAGCGTGGTGACTTGTTTGTTCCTAGAACAAGAACGACGAAGCTCAGTCGACGGAGTTTCACGGTGGCTGCTCCGGCCGTCTGGAATTCACTACCGGCTCACTTACGATCACCACTGATAGGTCGAGGACAGTTCGGGCTGGGCTTAAAACCCACCTGTTCAAGCAAGCCTCTGAGAATATTTTGTTTTAAGAGTGTAACGAACTGAACTGAACTGAACATTAAGTCAGAGTTTATAAAAATAAAAGCGGCTCCGTTCTTATGGCCCACACTGTATTTTACCGAGCGACTTATGTGCACTGCATTGTATCAACCGTTACGAGATAAATGTCCGTCACACTGGTAAACCAGCTCAACATTAACACCGGAGTTTAGAGTTCCACCACCTACTTTTGAGTAATTTAATCACTGACAAGCACTAACTTGCCGGTCCGGCGTAGTCCTTCACCTTCACCGCCTTCATCGTGTGCCGCTCCCGTAGGTTCGTTTGCCCAGCGACTGGTCAGATCCAGCCGGCTATGAATCTTTTCCTATAGACAAAACGCAGCAGTTCAAACACAAACTGCTGTCTGCGATATTGATGTTATATAGGTTTACTTCGTAGCAAGTATATTCACTATTTTTCGTACCTGTCTCTGTGCCTACCTGTATTTCTAATTTGTAACAGCTCTATATTGGAACGCCACGCTCATTGTTTATTTTCAGTTCATTTTTGTTCATTTTCTGTTTTGGTTTCCGTGTAGTAGACTTAAGCTAGCTACCCGTCAGATTTTTACTGCACGTATTAAATTTATCATACCGCATCGTATCTTATAATCAACTAGTGAATCAAAAAAAGAACAGTTACTCTAGTCTTAGGCATAACTTTTGAAAATGTTGACCGATTTATTAAATTTTTCACAGTTGGATTCTGCAAAAAATTAGAGCAAGATTTTATTATATTTCCCGCTGCAACTTAAACACGTAACTATACACTACCGTGCAAAACCTCTGCTGCAGACACGTTCGACTTTCAAGTTTCAGCAAGTTACTGATGGTGTTCATGGGCGTGTCCGACTTCGGAAATACGAACTTGATATTCGTCGATCCTGGGGTGAAGATTAATTATTTTCAGACAATATCGCTAAAATCACCTTGAAGATGGATCAAGGTCATTGGCCATGGCACAGTTCAATATGGCCACAAATCACTTTATGTTAGTGGTCTGTAATAACCATGTGTCTATCTTGTATCGTTTCTGAGATATTCAACATCAAATAATGGCATGTCCTTGAAATTTGGTTAGGGGTTATTCAATGTCATTGAAAGTAGCACCGTTTGATGGATCATATACGACTTCCTATTACTCTACCATTCTAACTATAGCTCCATCTAGTACCATTTTCGGGTTATTTGACGCTGACGAATATCGTGACCTTGAAATCCAGGTTAGGGGTCAAGCACCCTGCGAATTTATACGCAATCTGTACATCGCTGAAATCTGCAGACTCCGGACTACGTTTCTGTTGCTGATAGCGTGGGTCTTTTCACTTCTACACAGCCAGCTCCAAAAAAAGCTACATAGCGTAAGGTGGTACATTACGGTCGTTTAAGGTCGTTCACTTCCATCGAAACTGGCACAAATGGAAATCCAATATGCGACTTCGTAATAGTCTTCTATTGTAACTCGTGTAACTATGTGCCTATTTTCTATAGTTTCCGAGATATAAGGATTTATTGGTCGAAAATTTTCGTTTTTTACTGTTTTTACCCATTCTAGTCTCGTTCGAGTCAATATCAGCGTGTGACGGACAGACAGACAGACAGACGGATGGACACGCTGCCTACGCGACAAAAACTAGTCGATGTTCGTCAAGTAGTTTAGCTGTTCACCGGAGACGCCGACGCAGGCTTACCATTGATATGGTCTTCTGAGGCGGTTCCATGCGGGTGGTCGGATCCCAGATGCTCGGCGGCAGTACGGTTAGATCATCGATGAATTCGTCGATGCCATCCAACAAGTTGTCGGAATCCTTGGCAACGTACGCCACCTCACAGAATATCTACAACATTGAAACACATCCAAGTATACGATTACATCAACTGTGGCGACAATTCTGAGAAGTTTATGGCTTTTAACAGAAAACTAAACTTAACTAGAAAACTTCCTCGACCCAATAGGGTCGAGAATGATGCCCCCAAATCGAACTTCGGTTTCCTGTGACCTTGACTTTTGATTTTCTTGCATCCCGGTTATTGTGGCAAAATGGGGATTTATCGTAATGCCTGCCGGGTTTCGTTATAAAATTCGTCGGATAGTTCTTGAGATATTACACTGAAATGGATTTTTGCGATCCGTTTCAGCGTCGTGTGACCTTGAACTTTGACCTCCTGATCCCGGAAGTTGATTGTTTCATGTCCTTGCGCCATAAAGCACTTAAGCCAATTTCCATGGACACTGGTTCATTTTTAACAAAACATCGCGTTCACAACTTTGGTAAAGGACGAACGAACCGACGGACGGTAGACGAACGAACAATTCGAGAACATGCTGCCTCCGCTGGCCACTCCGGCCTGACGCAGGCATAAGAATTATAAGCAAAGAAAGTACGAGCTTCGGCCATGCAATGCTGCTACTGCAAGCTACAGCATCTACACCGTCGGCCAAAAACGTGGCACTCGATATTCGTTCATAATATTGAGAATCGTTGGCCGATTTTAAAAATTCTTTCACCTTTGGACTCAATTTACTGCAATTTACTGCCGAGTCTGACAGTAAAAGAATTTTAAAAATCGGCCAACATTTGTCAAAGTTATGAACTAATATCGACTGATACGTTTTTATGACCGCGGTGTAAAAACGCTTAGAGAGATACACGTTAGCACACCATCTTTTTTAATTGTTGCTTTTTGGTAAAAAACATTATTACATTGCAGATAACTGTATGTCATACAGCCATTCTAGCATGTCGTAAATTGTGCCAGGTCTATGAACATAAATACTACATCATCATCATCATCGTTACCACCATCATCGTCATCGTCATCGTAAAAAATTACTATGCAGAAATTACAAATAAATGAAGAACAGCAGTGCATTACAGCGTCAACGTTAAAAGCAGTATTAGATGTGTTTATATTTAAAAAATGAGTTTTTAAATCTGGTCAAACTGCTGTAGTTTTGTAACGACTCTTTAGTTTATAATTTAGTAATCAAAAATATAAATATAAAACTTTGGCCAGGATAAACAAGCCAACTGATTGATGACAGATGATGTTGCACAAGCCGTCAGTGGCTGACTGACCTTGTCTCCAAGCAGCACGGCGACGGCTCGACCACGTTCACTGAGCTCCCAGACGCTGCTGCCTCTCGACTTGGGACCGAGAGCCAGAAACACAAAGCGCGTCTCGGTTGCTATTTCGCACCAGTCACTGAGGATCTTGGCCTGACTCAGCCGGTACATAGCCATGATTGGCTCCTTCAGAAAGGCCACCTGTCCGATCAGAATTGACGCACCTTCCGTGCCTTTCGGCAACTTCTTTTCCAATCTCTTATTTGACTACAGACGCAAACAAGAGCCACAACTGTCGTCGCAGAAAGATCGCACAACGCTCAATATCATTTGAAAGATTTCTTAAGTTAATTTTGTATGACAGTTGATAACGACAGACTGTGAAATTGTCATAATTGCCGACCTGTTTGCGAAAGTGGCAGTCAAGTAATGTAAACGACGTCGGGCGCACAGTGTCATCAACAACCTTCGACGGTTGTACTAGATTGTGACGCGACTTACCATTAGTCTAGTTATTTGACGTTGAATATTATCGTGACCTTGAAATGTGGGTTAGAGGTCACTCAAGGTCATTGAAAGTGGTACCATTTAAAAGCTTGGGTACGGTTTCCTATTCGCTTTCCATAATAACTATGGCGCTATCTTGTATCGTCTGCGAGATATAGCGACTTATTGGTAGAAAATCGCGAAACTTTTATACCCCACCTGTATTTATTGCGCCCGCAGAGGGTGACCCCGTCGGAATATCGTGAGGATGTTTGGTGCTAATAAAACTAGAATGATTGGGCTACCGTATGCTGAAAAAACTATGACGATATGTTAAGCCGTTTTCATCTGATACCGGAACGTCACGGACAGACAGACGGACAGACAGGATTGCTATATCAATATCGCGCGTCAGTGTGCTGACGCGCAATAAAAACTGTCGCGCAGCAACACAGCGTTAAAACGCTGCACGGCAACTGAATCCGCTGATACAGAAACTGAAATATTATTATTATTTAATGTTACCTAGTTTTTGAAAGTTTATACACATTTAAATGTCACAGATAATGATGGCGCGCCTGTAAGATCGATCTGTCATATCACAACCAGGAGTCTTGTTTGCAGTCCTTCGCAACACTGATGCTGTACAACAACAACACTATGAAGACAGTGTGTTTGCTAGAATGATCAACGTATCGACCTTGTAGTCTTCCAGAGCGTTCGGATTGGCGCCGACCGGGAACGAAGTCAGCGCATCGGGAACCTCCTTTCCTTGGCGCTTGTGCGGCCTGAACCGACGTCCTTTCTTCGGTTCCGACCTGGACTCGATCAGTCCGGATCCGGGAGAGCCGGGCGGCGACGAAGCCGACTGGTCGACGCCGCCCTGAGCCAACTTGCGTCCGACCTTGCGATGCTTGTGTTTATGAGGACGCATCAGAATGTCTTGCAGTTCCTGAGCCTGGGTGTCGTCCAGACGCTGCTCCGATTTCAACTTCTCAACCATCAGAGCTGCGCCACAAACGCTTATGAACGTTTCGTTCCACAAGAACGAATAATTTCAGACTTGAATCATAACACCATATACCAAACCAGTTATCAAGCCGCCGCTCGCGACAGCGAGAGCGGCTTCATGCAACGGGTGTGTCCATCTGTTCGTCTGTACGTCTGTCTGTCTGTCGCCAAATTGAAATTGCAAAAACGCGATTTTCTCAAAAAAAACTAAGCAATTTAGAGCCATGGTGTCTATTGACGACCTATAGAAAGTCGTAAATGGGCTTTTCAAAGAATCCATTATTGGACCCCTAAAATCCAAAATGGCTGAGATCCGCCATCTTGAAAATCGACATGACGTCATTTTTTCTGCTGAGGGTGGTCGGATTTGGATAAAATTTCGCAGACTGGTGCAGAATGACATGTCTCATGCGGTGATATGGTCAAAATCGAAACCAAATGTAAAATTCCAATACGGTGGACGTTTGAGCGACTTCCATGGCATGTCATCCCAGAGCCACCTGCCACATTGCAGGGTGCTGCCACCTGGCGAATTCAATGTCATGATCCCAGAGCTGTGTGTCACATTGCAGGGTGCTGCAGCCGGGCGCATTCCATCCGCCATGTTGAAAATCGTTTTTGCCATATTTTTTTTAAAAATGCAATTTGGGCTTTGACGAGCGGCGGCTTTCGTATCGTCTCCGATACACTTGTTTTAGAAAGCCTGTCAAAACATCTGTTTCTGTGTATGCTAAATCACACTACCAACTAGATAGCATTCAGAGAGAGCACACCTCCACCAACGCGTCTAACCTCAACCAAAAGTGATCCGGGATTCCTGGATTGATCCGTATCCGGCTCCGATTGTCCGCCGAATGTAGTGGATTCATTCCCTTGTTGGCGTTAGCCGTTTCACCGAGTTTCGTGAAAAGCGGCGGGTGACTGTATGAGAATATCCTAACAGTCCTAAATCCCCTAACATGTCCTATTTTTGTGCAATGCTGAAGAAAGTGAAAAAGTGATCCGAAAGCCGTATCCGCCGAAAGTTAATCAATTTTTTTCCCAATGGTAAGTCCAATCATAACACCAAGTTTCAATTAAATCGACTGATTACTTGTGCAGTAATGCTGGTCACAGATCGACAAACACACAAACAGGACCGATTACTCAGCTTCCTCCAACTACCACACGTAAAGGTAATTACGACCGCCATGCGTCATGCAAAAAGGTTAGAGAAAAGTTAAAAGCTTTTTTTATGTACCAGCGACTTGTTTGGTCGATGTGTCGTCGTCGACGGGTAGGTCTAAGTAGACGACACAACTGTTATCGGCAATTGAACTGCGCAGAGTCGTGATTGCATGTAGCGGGAGTGTCGAGACGTGCGGCTTCGACCAGTGATCACCAGAATCCACTTTCTCTTCGTACTTGATCCATCTGATTTGACCAGTAACGGACCGTTAAATTTTCGCTCGTTTTAACGTGTTTAGCATCTCCGTCGATGAAATAAAACTTTTATCAATTCAAATCAATTGACGACGGTGCAGCAGGTCTGTGGATACCGTAGCACAGGCTATTAATCGATTCGAGAAAACAAGATACAGAAAATAGATATGTAGACCGAAACAGAAAGAAAGGTAGAGACTGAAATACGCTTTTAAAACTGCGAAGACATGACTCATTTCTGAGAATAACGTTAAAAGGTAAAGGACACTTGCTATAGCGCCACTTACACGAGTCAGACTCGTGCACGACCAGCAGCGCTTTACAATCTCGGAAGTGGCAGCTGATTGGCATGAACCAATACAAATACAATGACAAAATACAAGAGAAGAAAGTTTATTGGTGACGAAGAACAATGTTCTTGGAGTGGCTACTGAAGACGGAGGATGGCAATATAAGTTATGAAAAACTAAGGATGTTAGCTCAGAACAGATCAAGATGCAGTCAATAAAGATGTAAAGCTGCCATACAGCAAAATGAGGAATTTGTTTTTAAAAGCGAGCGATTTAATGTAATTGCGATAATTCTGTTAAGATCATCCTTAAACATGACGCACAGCGGAAACCCCAATTCAATTCAAGTCAACTCAACTGGGATTTCCAACTCGGTTGAGTTGAATTGAATTGCGTTTCCCGATGTGCAGCAAAGTTATTGAACACGCAACAGATCATCCACAACCATTAATCAACCGTGGTACCGTCAGACAGCTTTTTACGCCGTCATTCATGATGGTACTGTGAACTAGTAACGTAAGCGTACGGAGCACAATCTTTGGTGGGGTGGAACTCCAATTTGCTCAGCTCCCAGCTCCGCCGCTGGCTGCAGGCACCGTGGCACGTACGCTTGTTTTTCGTCCAGTACTAACCCAATTTGCTGTGCTGCGTGAATTTTTCGATGCAGTTGAAAACGTATACCGTAACGATAGCATGCAAGCTTTAGAAGCTGAATTATTAATAAATCCTTTTTACTGACAAAGCTAGGCCTACATCTGTCACAATCACAAATCGCATGTTACTTATCAGCCGACGAATTTCAATCAGTTCACTGAGGACAGTATAAAACCAGTGTCATTTGGACTATCTCAAATATCGGTGTCGGGCAAACATTAGCATTACGTACTGTCACGTGCGAATCCACTAAATTTCTTGCGTGAGTGAACTTAGTGAGTACCTTAATCGTTCGATCAATTTTATCAACTTAATTACCGTGAAATTCGTGATACACAAGTTACTGCATGAACATCGCCTTGTGCAACTGTTATCGGCATTCTTGACTGACTGACTGACTGATTCTTGTGTCAGCAATGCCTGCACAAATGGACAATTTTACTTCGCTGATTTTCCGCCCTTCGTATTTTGCCGTTGTAATGGCTAGAACGGTCTTATTCAGGCCTATGCCTCGCATGTTCCACGCTTGGTAAAGTATGCAGTATGCAATTCTTTAGGACGCATACTACGCATATTCACTCAATGAGGTAGCAAATTTACGAATTTTTATCACCGACGATGCGTATCGCTACTATCTTCATCGTGAGTAATTGCGTGGTGCTGCTTTATTTATTATGTAAATCGTACAAAAGGTACAGAAAAAAGAAAATAAAAGCAAAATAGAATAAGGTAAAAAATAAAACGAATTACTACGGTTCGTCGCTACACACATCATAACGCATGTAAGTTCAGAAGCAGAAAAAGTACCACAATCAGAAAACTTAATTGACTATAGATGAACCTTCACGGATATTCGTGATATCCAATAATAACTGAGCTGCACACCAATCACTATCAGCAACGATTTCATAATAAATATATAAAAATGTGACAGAAAACCTTGCAGTTTGGAGACTAATTTTCCCTTCAACAAACTCATTTAATTGCCAGCCAAAATGAGAACACAAAAATACAACATTTCTAACAATAAATGAATTACCCAAGCCAGCCACAATACCAAACCTAGCGACGGAACGAACAAGTGACGACTCTGACTGAATACATTCAAGTATAAATCGTGCTGCACGCTTGCACAGATCATCAAAAAATGGTAATGTGTTACCGAGTAATAACGGTACTAAATTATTATGAGTATCGGGTAGAGTATTCAGTATACGTATTACAGCCTTTCTCCATGTCACACCAAACGCATTAATGCTGCTATCATCCAGCGACCACAGTTCGCAACCATACCGACTGTTACAATATGTCTGAAATAGCCTGGTTTTAACAGCATGAGTTAACTTGCCAAAAAAGCACAACGTGCTATTAACCTAACCAATGAAACAGTGACGCCTGTAATATATTAATACAAAAAACCTTAAAAGTTTTATCATTGTTAAGGCCCATTGTTCAATGACACATCTAAAACAGCAAAAATCACTTGGTTTCTTCTAGTACTCCATTGGGCCGGGGAT
>Ga0209149_1001467_pt1 | contig 11967 bp, 7 predicted proteins | sample WorMetTyACAVOLI2_FD_187423 | JGI IMG/M metagenome (GOLD analysis project Ga0209149, IMG submission 187423) | Marine gutless worms symbiont microbial communities from Max Planck institute for Marine Microbiology, Germany - Olavius algarvensis... ... | reverse complement strand
TAATAACTATTAATATAAAGTAATAAATAGCAAACTATTCACAATATACAGTGTTAAACGCAGTATTAAAAGCAAAATCGTTTGATAAAGTCAACAATCATGACCGCCATGACCGGAACCGGAAACAGATGACCGGAACCGGAAACAGTCCGGACGTGTGATCGGTCAGTCCACCGATCACGAGCGAATTGGTCACAGTCTTTAGTGACTGTTGAATGTGTCAGCTTGGAGTGGCATGGTTGCCGTGATAGTGTGTGCCGTGTGGTACGTACTACGTAATAGACATCGATGGTTTTAATTAGTAATTAATTAATTTTCGACTGGATTTCGAGTTTACTATCTGTTTGTTGTCATTTCAGCAATATCGTTGAGTAGATAGTAACTGTCGCTCATAATTTATCTACTGTGGGAGTTGAATTCATTAATTCATCTCCGTATAAATTGTTCTAGGGAGCTCAGTCACTATTGAGCCATTGAATGAGTTCCTCTGTTTCGAATAACTGTATATCGTTGTTTGCTTTACATTATATTTTATTATAACTATTCGTTTTAATTCATTCAGAGTTTTAGGACATCTGTCATTCCAATAGATTCACATAATTGACTTCAGTAATCAGTACCTCACATTTAAAATAGATCAGTAACCAAAACCTCACATCGTCTATTTGTTATGAATAGAAGACCGACTCCCACTGTTACCACCTTCGTTGCTATAACTACAGGAGCTGCAACGATTGTAGATAAAAGACTAGGCCTAGACAATACGGTACAAGACTTTTTAATAGATTCCACGAACTACTAAAACCACTATAGACTTTTCTGCTTAGAAGCGGAAGAACACCCATCTAGAAATATTGGAACCGGACTATCGTATATGCAGTTGTATATTTACTCTGACTAGAGATTGATGCATGTTGTAGGCTTAGCGCTCGGCATAGGTCAAGCTTCTGGATAGGCCTATTTGAAAATATCAAACTTTATAATGGTTTGGTAGCCTATTTTGTTGAACCCAATGTCTCAGAATGAAGCACACTATAGATGATGAGCCAGAATTCCAGTTTTTACCGCGCGACGCGTATGCATAGCGCGTATGCCGTGGCAAGATGTCCGTCTGTCTGTCCGTCTGTCACACACCGGTATTGTGCCTAAACGGTTATACATATCCTCAAAGTTTTTTTCACCGTCCGGTAGCCCCACCATTCTAGTTTTTACGTACCAAACGGGATGGCAATATTCCGACGGGAACCCCCTAACGGAGGCGCCGAATGCAAGGGGGTAATGAAAAAATCACGATTTTCGACCAATATCGGGCTTTATCTCGGAATTGATGCGACAAAAAAGTGTTGTGTTAATACGACAAAGAACGTCAACGATTATAACAACGTACGGTCTGAAATACATCTATTTATACTAGAACTGTTCAATTGTCTACGCAGTGAAGTAAGAAAATGTAAATAGACGAACGTCTGGATGTTTGGGCTTTAATGTTACGCTGCTTAAGCCTGACTATGGCGCCATCTGGTGAATAACGATGCACCGATGACGTTATCGACGCTAATGACGCAGAACTACGTACACAGCTGTGCTAAAATTTAATAATAATAACAATAATAATAAGCTTTTATTGGAAATAAATGTAAAAAAGGTGATAATTACCCACCAGCACATCGCCTAAATGTTAATGTGCTGCTGAGTAGGCCTAATATCACCTTTTTGTGATTTTTGCAGTTTTAGATTGTGTCACTTGCCGTTAACTTGTGTATAAACTGCAGTTTTTTTCCATTTATATTTGCAGTTTTATTACATTTCTGAGTTATTACAGCAAAAGTGCCTTTTGGACTACCTTCACAAATCATTCATCCTAACCGGAATTGATCATGCGAATCAGTTTTTTAGTCTTTTTCCACTTAAATTTTCTGTTTGATTCCACTTAGTAGACTAATCTGGGTATACCCGTCAGTTTTTGATTGCACGTAGAATACGCAGTTGCATCATCATCATAATGGGGAGGGGAGTGGTACTGTCTTAACTCAGACCCTACCTAAATAAAACTTGTGTTTGGCAAGGTGAACCTGAACTCATGTTGTGTACCAATTTTTCAGTCGCTAGCTTCAACGGTTGCAGAAATAAACAGGGGTCCAAATTTTTTTAGGATGCTCCCTGGCCCAACCCCTCGCCAATTTTGGCCCTAAAAGTTGTTTTTTGGTAAGATAGTCCCAAACCAAAGTTGTATACCAAATTTGAAGTTGCTAGTTTCAACGGTTGCGAAAATAAGTAGGGGTCCCAACTTTTTGGATGCACCCCTCGCCAAGACCCCCGCCAATTTTTGTCCTAAACATCTTTTTTGGTAAGCTTTGGTTTGTGTACCAAATTTGAAATTGCTAGCTTCAACGGTTGCAGAAATACGTAAGGGGTCCCAAATTTTATTGTGTGCTCCCCTAGCCCAGACCCCCCCGCTAATTTTGGCCCTAAACGTCGTTTTTTGGCAAGCTAGTCCCAAACCCAATTTGTGTACCAAATTTGAAGTTGCTAGCTTCAACGGTTGCAGAAATACATATGGGGTCCCAAATTTTTGGATGCTCCCCTAGCCAAGCCCCCCTCCAATTGTGGTCCTAAACGTTGTTTTTGGCAAGCAACACCCTGTACCCAAGTGGTGTAAAAATTTTGTAGCACATGTGCCTGTGTGACGACGGCCACACTGCGTTTCGAGCGAAAAAGCAAAATTTGGGAATTTGGGGGCTAATGGGGTCAATGGGTCAAAATTTCTAGTCGAAAATGTCATATTTGGAATCGCGGACCCTGATTTGCCTATTCACTATGCAACTTTTATGGAGCTACGATGATGATTAACTTGGGTAGTTTACTCTTGAGCGCCCCCATTGTTAAGCATTTTCAGGCGAAAAAAACTGAGTCCAGTGTGTTTTGGGCAAAAATTTGACAGTTTTTGGGGATAAATAGGGGTTTAGTATTAAATTTAAGTTTTATAACCCCGAAAAGGCACATCCTTGCGTGATTTCACGTCTAATGAGCTATCGCGCGTAAAAATCCATCAACCGGTCTGACCTGTACGCAAGTCTCAGAAAAATAGGTATAAATAAATAAATAATAAAAAGGCACAAAAACGTTATATTTCACCCATATGCCCAGAAGCCCCCAGTGGATGGATTTGTACCAAATTTGGTTTAGGGTGTCCTCCCGCGGATGTAATCAAATGTGCGGAATTTTGTTGCAGTCGGCTCATGGGTTTCGATTCTGTGAGGGGTCAAAATTCGCCATCTCCCATTGACTTGGCCGGTCGCCGTTAACACAGTGGACTGCTGGCGCTACCGCGCAGCCTGTGATTCAGTCGACATTCGCAATTTGTTACAGTGGCACAGTTAATAGTGCTATAGTCTGAATGCACTGACAAGAAAAATAACATCAAATAAGAAATACATTCTGTCGAACTCGGAGTCTGTCCAATTCAACTTTTCATTTTTACCGCGCGACGCGTATGCATAGGGCGGACTATGCCGTGGCAAGATGTCCGTCTGTCCGTCTGTCACACGCCGGTATTGTGCCTAAACGGTTACTCATATCCTCAAAGTTTTTTTCACCGTCAGGTAGCCCCACCATTCTAGTTATGACTCACAGTGTAGACAGTAGAAATACTAACAGGGACTTACACATGCTCTACTCAACAGTGTTATTTCGAATGACTTTGAGTGAACTTAACGACTTAGCAAACTATTCAATGACACGAAGCGTCGCGCGGTCTCTCTGCGACAGCTGAGCTTCTTGTTACTTGAAAAGTACATAGCAATGGCAGTTTTTGCAACCACCTATTTTATAATACGCTATCCTAACAGTGTCAATGAGTTAGCCTACCCTTCTCTATTATTGCCAAGTCGTTGATATCATGAGATGTCGCCATGTGTTTAATATCGACCGAATACCCGTCGTACGTCCACGAGCCGATCTTCAGCGTGCACTGCTGTTCATCGAACGGGAAGAACTCGACGTCGATCGGACACAGGCTTTTGTAGATCGCCGGCGGCTTCCACATCACAAGACCGTCAGAGTGGATCGTTGCCTTTGTCATTAGCTTCACTGTAAAGTTGCCGTCAGCGCTACATCCACGCACACATGCAGCAGTTACGTATACACGAATATTTCTGTACAAATACTTAGGTCCATGACACACACAGCAATAAATTGCGGCAACTTATGGCGCAACTTTCTTGCGCAATGAAATTGCTTCAGCAACTGCACAATTGCGTAAGCAATAAATTGCCAAAACAAACATGCAGTTATACAGACATGGATGCTTCTCAACTTCTTCTATTAGCAACTTCGTTTTATTCTCCGTCCATTCCATAATACTAATAACTTAAAACAACTATTATATACACTTTTTACATTTTTACTATTTACTATTTACACGACGCAGACGATAAACATAAACATAAACTACAACTGACCAATCACAATGCAGCATTTCCGTGAGAAGTTGCCAGAAAAAAAGAGGTGTTTCTATTGCGAAAAAACTTGCGGCAACTTTTTAAAGTTACCGCAACTAGCTATGACAGACGGGCAATATTATGGCGCAAGGAAGTTGTACCATAATATTGCCGCAATTTATTGCTGTGTGTGTCATCGCCCTAAGGATGGGTGACCGTCTGTGGACGGGTAAACCATCTCGGTATGTAACCAGCCAGCTAGGTCGACTCAGCCTTCTACCCTCTGTGGGACGGTGAAATGAGTATCAGCTTTCGGGCTAAATAATAATAATAAATGGCGATGGGGGTGTAGTTTATGGCAGCCTGTATACAGGCGGACTGACAGCCTAAGTCGTATGGCTTGGTGTTGGGTCGGCGGCCGCTTGGCGCCATTCTACATTCATCAAATGAACCGGGTGAACTCTCGCAATGGCTCTGCCATGATGACAGCACCATAAACATTGTCGTGGTTATTATTATATTTATTACTGACAGGTGGAGAATAATGTTCTCAACATATTCGCCCGTTCGTCTGTTTTTGTCTGCTACCAATATGTGAACAACACGATGTTTTGATAACGAACGAACCATGCAGTTTTGATGACAAAATGCACAATAAAGTGGTCGACGGGCAAGGGCATGAAACGACCAACTTTGGAGTTCAGGAGGTGAAAGTTCAAGATCACATGAGGCTGGAGATAGATTTGGAAGTTTGGCACAGGCATTACTCTCAATCTTCTTGGGTCGAGTAGATTATTGCCACCCACCCGCGCAGCAATAGCGTATAGCGAGGTGCGTTGTTTTCAGTAGTGTATTGTCCGTTTCATAGTGTGTGACAAACACGGGTGTGTGTGTGTGTTTGTGTGCCAACATGACAGCTATTGAACCGCTAGAGATGTCACAATTTCACAAAGAAATTTTTATGGGAGCAAGATATGATCGAACGCTCGCATGAATTCCCCGCCCAGTCTCCTCCTCGCTGTACCAATGTATATAACAGCCTACTCATCAACAGTGTACCAACTTCATAATATTCGATGTGGCACTATAGTTGTCTTTGCACTTTTAAAGTGTGTAGTGACACCGGAGATTCGACAACTGCAGTTTGTGGGGGGGGGGGAGGACAAACAGACGCGCACCTGTTGTAGAGGACGATGTCCGGCAGCCAGATTTCGTTCGACGGGACGTAGAGTCGCCTCACGCCGCCATAGTCGTCGACGTTCCAAGTCAGACGAAAATCATACCATTGCTGCACGTCGTGAGTCACATATAACGACGACAAAACAACTGCTGCTAGCCACAGTAAATCTTGCCCCGCTCCCCATTGCAAAGTGTTGCCACCTGGTTAATTCAACATCATGATCCCAAAGCCATTGCCAGTCTACACTGAAAGCTTTCACGACGATAACTGCAAACCGTACGTAATGTTGACGAATAAATTCACTAAGTTACAAACATCGTTGCAGTGAACAAAAACAACATCTCGTCGGTTGTAGACAACTGTTATTTAAATTAATTAAACACATCAGAGTCGCTGACTGAAAGGACATAATGAAGTTGCCGCCATTTAATGGACATTGACAGTATGTGACATTGTGCTACACCGACCTATGGCGGGATAGAAATCTGTATATTATCATTATTTCTATATTATTATATATTTAATATTCCGGCGACAAATACTGTCCTATAATTGCCATATTGATTCTCTGGCGCAGCAGATACTGTGATCACCCTTGTGTGTCTGTCTGTGTCTGCGTGACCGACCGCCTGTAGTGAACGCAGTGATATATGTCGACCAAACTTTGTAAGCATGGACAAGGCGTGACATGGACAAGGCGTGACATGGACAACGGGTGACATGGACAAGGCGTGACATGGACAAGGCGTGACATGGACAAGGCGTGACATGGACAAGGCGTGACATGGACAACGGGTGACATGGACAAGGCGTGACATGGACAAGGCGTGACATGGACAACGGGTGACACTCTAGAAACGACTAAATTTTGATGTTGATCCGGTTCCGGCTGTGGATCAGTTTTCCACTTTCATTAACATTACGAGATAGGACATCTTCCGATACACGCTCACTCGCCAGAGAGCGCCACCATGTTTCTCTGCGACACTGCGTTCTGTTCATTCGCAGTACGTGGCGGCGCTAGATTGTGTCCTCTCAATAGAGTTTATTAGGCTACTTACGCCAAGGCGGAGTTTATGCAATCTCTGCGTCAGCCATTCTGTGATTATGTCTGTCTGCCAGTCTGTCTGTATGCAGGATTGCTGCAAAAGTGATCACCCAATTTCACTAAAACTTGACGTTATCAATTGAGCCTATCAATCGGAAGCAATGATTAACTTTTGGTGGTGAACCGGTCCCGGATGAATTGCATATATACAATTCGTACCACGTCCTGGGTCATGCATAATGCATGCGCGTGTGGCAGCCCCGTGATTGGTTGGTCTACACACGCGCGGGCGTGTACCTAACAGACGCTAGCTTATATTGCACCTTTAGACCGATATCACCGACTGCTCATATCCCAGTGGGCAAGATGCTGCGGCTTCATGGCATAGGTTGTGAGTTCGAATCCCGTTGTGGTATTATAACTTTTTATATATTTTTTTATTTACTTCGTTTTCTAAGTCATTTTTATTGTACTATTTGCGACTTATTCAGTTAACGTCAATTTCCGTCATTATTTATATATGTTGACCATATGAATCCTCTATTTCCGTGCGATCATGGGGCTGCCACACACTCATGCATTATGCATGATACAAAACGTGGTAGGCTACATTATGTTAAAATGCGTCCCGGGTGCGGATTCTGGATCACTTTTCGTTCTCTCACCATTGCAGAATGAATAGGGAATTTTGGGACTTTTATTAGCACTACACTCGGCGAAATGACTGAAGCCGACAAGGTACGCTAATGTATCCACGACATTTTGGGGGCGATCTGGCAGATAGTAGACACCCGGGTCACTTTTCGTTGAAATGTTGGTCTTGGCGGAGGTTTGCTCTGTCTGATAACAGTCTAGTTACATCAAATATAGTAGATCGGACCGATCTACTACATTTGGTTACATTATATTACAACAGATCTCAGTATATGTCGCAATTTATCACGTGACACAGACACGAACCTGTTCTAACCAGACATTGGTCGTCATCACCTGATTCTTCTCGTCCTACGCACCAACATCACCATTCATTTCCTAAGTTACTATAGTTATGCTCCGAACACATCTGTCGATTGTTTTCACGAATTGCAGAAAATAGAGTTGCGCCAAATGGCAAATTAGGACTACTCAGACACATCACCAATTAAATTCGAAAACGTTACACCATCAAATAAACGCTACAACTGTGCATTCTTACCTTACTCGACGGTCTACCAGTTCACACATTTCTTACGCAAGAACAAACAAAATGAAAAAATACAGTAAAAAAATTATAGAGCCCTAGTTGTCGAATAAGCAACCATTATAATGTGATTCCCCATCACTTAAACTTATTAACTTGCGAATCCAAGCGGAAATTGTTAACAGTTAGATTATCTGTCTCACTATGATTGATCATTGTACTATGCAACACAATTTTTCTCTCCTATTGTTTCTGTGTTCCTCGCATCTATAGTCAGTCATTGTTTATTGTCTAATTGTTTATTATTTGTCTATTAAATTTTTAAGTACCGTATTGGTAGATTATTGGGCTGTTTGGGTTTGTACCAGGAAGCTTGTCTCCCTCCTACTCACTCAGCCCTTTGGCATGTGACTTTTTCTTCGTACTAATTTGTATTTATCGTTTTGATATGTTAATAAAGGTGATACTGATTAATAAACAGGTGACAAAATTTTTACTGATGTTTAGTTAACAGAAATCTTGCGAACTATTCAGCCATTTTAAAGATGTCAGCAGTCTTTTTGAAGCCATCCTGTACATGCGTATAAGCTGTAAGGCGCTCGTAGCGAACTCGTATCATACACTTGTGAACCATCTCGTGGGCGACTACGCTCTGCTGACACAACAGACTAGCTGGTGCCAAGGACAAGTTCTAAGTTCGGGGAAAGAGCATTCTGTGTTTCCGGGCCTTTGGTCTGGAACTCTCTCCCCGAGTCACTGCATGCGAACTGTCGATTCCGTCACCACTTTTCGTCGCCGGCTGAAGACTCACTTTTTTAACATTTATCTATCATGATTTTACATTCACTGTTTTAGTTTTTAGCATTATAGTTGACACTTGTATTGCCGGGCCGGTCCGGTCTGTTCTAGGCCTGGCACTAAACACTTAATGTAATGTAATGTATGCCTATTGTAGTGTAATTTTAAAGATGTCAGCAGTCTTTTTGAGGCCACCCTGTACATGCGTATAAGCTGTAAGGCGCTCGTAGCGAACTCGTATCATACAGTGTTGTTGTGAACATGGCTGATGAAGTCATCATGAAGAGAAGATGATGTAGGCTAGCGGTAGCCTACTCAGTACTCACGACGTCGATGATTTGCGTGAGGCGAAGGCCGATGCGGACAGTTAGCTTGTCGGACGTGTTGCCGACGGGGCGTATCAACTTGTTGTATCCGCTGAACTGTAGTTTGTCATCGTACAGACGCTTAGCGTCGGACTCCGGCCTCAACACACGCCCGTAGCACCGACCCAGTGACGTCACCACCAGCAGTACCATGCTGACCAAATACCATGGCGACAGGTGATGGCGGAACATGATGGCCGGCGGCTAAGAGTTGAGATGACTGATGGAGATCAGGCTGTTTCTCGACAGCAGAACGTCCTAGAAGACGGCGCGGCGTTAAACGTCAGACTGCGAATAATGTAAACGGTGTCATTGACGCACATCAAAAAACACGAAACATTTGGCGTTATCTGCTCGTTACACCAAGGCCATCATGACCAGCGTCGTGTGTGCTGCATGCCAAGCGGGCGAGCAACCGTGGCTCTCCGGCGACATCGCATTATGATGATGTCGCAGCTAACAGCAGCTGCAGCAGCATCGTGGTACCGGTGCAGCCGTCTGATGCTGGGGAAGCAAGAGACAGGATTAGCAGAAGGCAGCCAGCAGCAGCATGCAGCGTCACAGCGGCCGAGCCGTCTTGCCCGGCCGTGCCACTCCTATTCCTCACGACCTCGATCTGTATGGATTACAGTCGAGGCGCGATCACGTAATCACACAAGAAGCTCAGCTGTCGCAGACAGGCCGCGCGAATGTGTCTGTCTGTAGTTAGCTTCAACACTACAATATATCGAGCGCATTATTAGTTATGCCTGCTTCGGGTTCAGATTTACCATTGCGTACAAGTCAATTCTGTTATGTTCTCTTCTGCGTGACCGTCCACTGATATAAACGAAGTCGACGCTCGCTGTTGCTGTTATCAACATACTTCGACCGTACCAATTTGTTGACAACATTACATCAGTCATGTGAAGATTCACTAATGTGTTGCGTTTCGCCGTGACCGTCCGGCGCTATTAACAGAGTTCGACATTCTGAACTGAACTGAACTTTTATTAGAAAATAGTAGCCATGAGGCTAAAAAGAGGTGAAAACAAGACACAATAATATAAGAAAAACACAATAATATAAAACAATGATTAAGAATACAATCATAATGATTGAGACTGGATATTGTTGTAGGCTAGCGCATACGAGAGAAAGGACTGATACTTTTTTGTTCTGGTGGGGATACGGGGGAATTTTGAGGCTGCTCGTAGGCGAGTGGTGGGTAGTTGGTCTCGAGGGGGAGGAAGAAAACTATGTAGAGGGGAAGTAGGCTGTAGAGTGGAATTGAAAAATTTTCTGGACAGTTGATCCCTGCGGTCTGACATAGTGAAAAGGTCTGCAACAAATGTGGCACTTACATAAGTCATATTGTATGTACATGTATAGATGATACGGATGGCTCTCTTTTGTATGGCTTCAATTTGGTCTGCCTGCGTTTTGGTAATTAGTACAGTGGCTAATTGGTTACAAATAAGGCCTGAATTGTGCAAACGTTGTCTACAAGCATCAAAAATACATTTTTGTATTCTTAAAATGTAACAGAGCATCCCAGGATATTGACACATTCTTGATTTTGAAAAAATTGACCTCTTCCCAAGCCATTTTGGATTGCCATAAAAAATATCTCAGCCTCCATTTGAGATATCTCGACAAAATTTGGTTTGCTAATAGACTTTGACCTTCTGAAGGCAGTGACATCAACAAATACGAAACCGGAAGCAGTATTCAGCCGTTGCGGCCGCCATCTTGAGAAATGGATCTGACATCATATTTCCGCAGTGGTTGCTTCCATTTGGACGAAATTCGGTTGCCTGATGCAGAATAATGTGCAGATTTCGGGCAAATGATCGAAATCGAAACCGAAAGTAGATTTCCAATACGGCGGACGTTTGTTTTTCAAAGCTGATAGCCTATGATGATGTACATACAGCTCATAATTAGGTAATTCTGAATTTGTACCAGAAATGCAGACATATTGTTTCCTGTCATTTAAGTAATCTTTAAACCAGTTATAAAGAACACCTCTAATACCATAATTAGCCAACTTGGCTAATAATATATTATGGTCCACGGTGTCAACAGCCTTCTGTAAATCTAAGTAAATTCCAAGTACCATATCACGGTTATCCAGATGTTGATAAATTTCGTCCACTACGTCAATTAAAGCAAGGGTAGTTGAATACCTTCTAAATCCGAACTGATAATCATATAGAATATTATTCACATTTAAGTAATTAATTAAGCGGGTGTACATTATTTTTTCCAAGATTTTATCAAATACGCTCAATAAGGATATTGGTCGATAATTTCCAATGAGACATCTGTCCCCTTTTTTTATAAACAGGAATGACTTTGGCAGTTTTTAATGAAGTAGGGACAACCCCAGAAGTAAAAGACATATTAAAAATGTGCAGTAGCGGCTGAATAATGCTGCTAATGACCTCTTTCAATAATCGTGTACCTATATTGTCAGGTCCTGGTGATTTATTGGTCTTAAATTTATTAACTATTTTAAGAATTTCTATATCAGTAGCAGGTGTACAAAACATACTTTGCTATATTGACGGAGGTAGGTAGGAGTAGGTAGAGAATGGAGCATATTAACACATTTAAAGACTTAAAGGTACTTATTTATACTTGAAATAACAGCCTCCTTAACGAATTAACCAATGATTATATATTTCTGCCCCCCGCCCGCGCGTGCTCCCCTCAGTTTATTAGGCTGTAATGACCATACGCTAAGGTATGTGTTCCGTCTTCCATAATAACCCTTTTATCATCTTCAGCCGATAAAGCTACTTTGTTAACCTCTTCAGTGTACACATCGTGAAGATGGCTTCTAATAACATTTGTTCTTCGCGATTTAGCAAACAGTTTTTATAATCGTCGTGCGTAATATGTTTCTTCACCACGTTTTTCCGCACACCTTTACACCTCTTATGCTCGGAGGAATCTTCCCACATTTTAAAAGA
>Ga0209149_1001466_pt1 | contig 11967 bp, 12 predicted proteins | sample WorMetTyACAVOLI2_FD_187423 | JGI IMG/M metagenome (GOLD analysis project Ga0209149, IMG submission 187423) | Marine gutless worms symbiont microbial communities from Max Planck institute for Marine Microbiology, Germany - Olavius algarvensis... ... | reverse complement strand
CCGGAATTGTAACATTTGTAACATGCTCTTGCAACTTTTTTGTCTAACGGCATGTAAATAATATTCGTTTAATAATAATAATATAATAATTGGGCAATTGAGGACAGTGTGGCCCTGTCCAGTCCCTTTGTCGCTGTATCAGATGTAACAGCCCACCCATCAACAACCAGTGTACCAATCACCGTATTGCGGCAGCCGTCTGTTCGTTCCGCTGAGTCAGCAACATCTTAACCTTTTAGAGTTCAGAGCCAATTATGGTGCTGCATCGAATAATATAAAGTTGGTACACTGGCCGTCGATGGATGGGCTGTTACATTTGGTACAGCGAGGAGGGGACTGGGCGGGGCCGCAGCCCGCCCAGTCCCCTCCTCGCTGTTCCAAATGTAACAGCCCACCCACGAACGGCCAAAGTACTAATCGCCTTATTGCTGTATAATGGTTCGTTGCTCTGCGGTTTCAATGTGGCCATAAAGGTAGCGATAGCGTTGCAACCGCTGGAGATTCCGACACGAACGTACTCCGCAGGTGCGTAGGAACGAGTTCGAAGACGGCTGTGGTACTGTTACTCAGTGAGTACTCAGGGCTCAATCCCTTTTCATCTGGACAGTACTTTGGCGTCGCGGCTCGTGCGATCCCGTCGCAGATGACTTCAAATTAAAAGGCAGTTTGAAGTTTTACTTGACTGTTCACAAGTGCAAAAGTTACGTTGTGTGCACGGTTAGTCGCCAACACATACCGTACCGTCGTCTACACATAGTGTACGACACCACGACGGTTAATTAGAGATGTGAACGCAACGTTTCCGTCTGAGTCATTAGAGGACATAATTGATGACGTAACAGGATACAGCGCTATGAATTATGTGTACCCGGTACAGCTAACGCGGACTTAGGTAATGTTGCGTGGTTGGATATTGCTCGCGGATCGTGACGGGTGAATGAAGGCGTGCATCAGTGACCATTAAATTTGTCGGCGCTTAAATCAGTCGTGACGAACTAACTGCACAGTCTCCCGACTACAACAGGTGCCCGATGAGCGCTGACTGTCGGTCTACATGCCGAGTCCGCGCCAGTGATGCACCAATCAATATGTTTTGTACCGTTTTCCCCGTTTTCGTTCGAATTCGTCTGTTACGATGTTCGTTACTACTGCAACAGGCAATGGTCCTTGGATCATGCTATTAAATGCGCCAGGTGGCAGCACCATGCAATGGGTCGCGGGGCGAAATTTCCGCGTCTGACACCAGTTGTTATCATTGTCAAAAATGTGTTTAAATGCGCTGCGCATACATAGGACAAGATCTCAGCCGTCCACTGACAGATTTTCCTGCGATTTTCGGCATTTGGTAGAGAAATTATCCAGCCAAAATCACAGCTTTCACGATAAACGAATTTTGTTACCATGTTTCATTTGCTGAAGCTTGGTCCATCAGGGACCGCTGGAAAATGTTACGTTGTTGAAACAGTTAAGAAATCACAAGCTTAATTTTTTTGTTGCAGTCCATTTTAGATCTTCCTGGAACATTCTGCTAAGATCGGCTCGGCGGTCTTGGAGACATCGCGACCAAAGCCAGAAATAATGTATTACGTATCATGTACTATACTTATCGATTTTACACTCTACGTTCTGAGAAAATAAATTGATTGGTTGACTGATTGATAACATAAGTCGAGCGCTCTGAGCTACGCTAGAGGGCGCTTGACTAATTACGCCGGTCAAATAGACCTGTATTCCGAAAAAAACACCCCCTTTTGTTTTTTTGCATAACTTTTAGAAATATAAAGCAGTTTGAATGAAAATTTTAGCCGATATAGCTGAGGAAATAATGATTATATAATTTTGACAACAGTGGCATCACTGACTCATGTCCGGGCTGTGGTCGACCACACACTGCTCACACAACTGCAAAGATCAACAAAGTTAAAGATCTTGCACTGATTTAATTTATCAGTGTCTTTAGCTTATCGAAACTTGTTTTCTGTCAAAATATTATATTCAGCATGCGTTTTGTTCCATAGTTTTGGAGATCACAACAGTCGTTTAATGAGCTATTAATTTTGTCTTCAATGAAGTCCCATTACTGTAGTGACATTTTTACTGTCGTACTCTCGCAGATGACTCAGACTCAAGCGCCTCAGTACCTCGTGGAATTGTGCCAACCAGTTGCAGGTGTCGGATTACGGCAACATCTTCGATGCGCCACCCAACAGCTCCTGATCGTACCGCGTCACCAGCTCAGTTTCTATGGCCGACGGGCTTTCTGTGTGGCTGGTCCGTCGGTCTGGAATTCCCTGCCGGACAGCTGGCGGAATCCGATTATTGGCGGGAACAGTTTCAGACAATCTCTGACGACGTTTCTGTTCGCGAAGTACTGATGTATTCAGCGCATTAGAGGTTTCACGACGATGCGCTATATAAATCGACTTTTTACTTACTTACTCATAACTAACTGGCCGTTGCTGGTAGCGGAAACGAGACCACGAACTCACATGTTCTGTCTAGCGTATTGAACCACCGCTTAGTCATTAGACAGACATGCGCAATACCAAAAAGACCCGGATTCAATTTAGGCTTATGTTTCCTATTTCTGTCGTAGAGCTGTCGTTATGCGGCAATTGTCGTGGTTCATATTATCACGACGCACGTGCACTAATAGTGCCACAACTGAATGCGTCAGTGACAGACCCGTCACGGCGGGAATCAGTATTTCAGTGAATCTGAATCATATCGATCATGGAATACCCAGACCCGTCACGGTGGCCCTTAGAAGCGAGCTGGCAACTTTCTTTGATTGTTTACAACGTTTAAAACGCCCGATTAATATGAACAATTTCTGACACAGTTGGTGAGTGTTTCGTTTTGAACACACCTGTCAACTTTATGAGCATCAAGTTTGGAAAATAAAGTGTTTTATATAACTGCGCTCTATGTTCCGCCGTTCTATTCTCGACAAACTTTGGCAGTATCATGTAGATTTCACCCACAGTCCAGTCTTGTTACGCTCATTTGATTGTATTCCGTTTAAAAACACTGTGTCCCAAAAAGTAGTACACCAAACTCATGGCGATAACTTTGTCAATTATTAACGGATTTTCAAAATTCTTTAACTGCTGGAGTAGAGAAGTAAATTTCCAACAAAATCCATATAACACTTCCTCCATACCTTCAGTATGTTGTCGCACTACTTTGTGAAAGTTAGAAGTTCTAACTTTCACAAAGTAGTGCGACAACATACTGAAGGTATGGAGGAAGTAACTTAGAAGTTCGAGTGGCATATCTGGAAAAAATGCAAACGAAAATGTGACATGCATTGATTTTTGAACACACACCCAATTTTAATGCACTGAGCTTACTTATTTACTTGAAGTTTCAATTGCCGGTTCCTGTTAAATATTATTTGTAAATAGCAAATGATTTTATGTAAACAAGGGTTGTGAACTGAAGCAGTGTTTTCTGCATGTTTGGCATGGCATTGACCACACACACCATCATTGACAGTGCAATTGACGAGAGGCGTGGACGTCTTCGCGCGTGTGTGCGGGAAAAAGGCGGACACTTCGAGTAACTATTGTGTCAATATTCAGCCTATGACAAGAGAGGTTTCAGTTTTTGTCAAATGTGACCAGGGGCGTAGCGACGGGGGGTATATCGGTATATATACCCCCCAAATCAGTAACCGTTTTGTTCACTTGTGGGACATTAACACATGTTTTGAAATTGTAATGACTAGCTAAATCGTATACCCCCCAAATCAAATTCCTGGCTACGCCACTGAATGTGACACGATTTTAGATTTTTTTTAAATTACCAGAAATTCGAACTTCTAACTCTCGCAAGGTAGTGCGGCAACATACTGAAGGTATGATGGGAAGTATTACATGGGTCTTGTTGGAAATTTATTATTTTTTCAGCAATGAAAGAATTTAGAAAATCCGTTAAAAATTGACAAAGTTATCGCCATGAGTTTGGTGTACTACTTTTTGGGACACAGTGTATAACTATTTAATGCACAACGTTAAGAGGTGTATGGGACACGGTGTAGGAGACAACATAGTGTGCCTATACAATAAAGTTCACAAACACAACAGCGAAAAATTTTGGCAAACTACACATGCGTAGAATATAAGAACCAACAAAAAATACAAAAGTCACATATATCGTTATGATGTTCGTCTACTACCTTTATACGTGGCATGATGTAAACGTTAAGATCAGTTGCACCTGAGGAAAGTGTCCTCATCAGGCTTACCTGCCTGATACATACTAGACGTGTATAACAGGCTGGAAATTAAACACCTGTCGTACTTCTCCAACCATCAAGTGTCCTCTCTGTTGACGCAGGAAGTGGAATTATTAATAACACCAGCATTCCGTTTGCTGTCACATATGAAATGAATTGCTTTAATAATTTGCTGCGGACAGACCATCTGTCTCAAAACTGTTGTTATTCGTTGTAAAAATATCGCAAGCAACGACAACAATGTCACAAAATAAAGCGCCCTCGAGAATCACATTTGTTACAATGCGTGAAAATAACAAAAAAACACGATGTATGTCTACAACTGCGTATAAATGTCAGTTAACGCGTTTAATTTCATTATAAATTTTGGCATAAAATACACCGTGTCCGGAAAAAAGGACCGATAGTATTTTAGCCATAACTTGGACAAGTTAAACAACTTTTCACAATTTTTGGCACAAATCATCCTGACAATCCGTGTGGCTGAAAATTGTAAAATGTCCCACCAATACTTGCACGACACTACGTAATGATGACGTCATTGTGACGTCATTGAAAAATACCGTTTTCCGCAAGAAAACGTGTCCCGGAAAAAAGGGACCGACAGTACTTCACAAATTCAAACACACAGTTGTATCTTTTACAAGGAATATCGTGACGAATGCAAAACTACTCACAACAAAAGTCCGTCTCACCTAATCAGTGTCGCTGCTTTACCTTGCGAACTAAACAAGGCCCTGTTTTGCAAAGCGCAAAGTCATAACTGACAACTGCAATTAAACCAAACCGGCCTAGGTATTTGCGTGCAAGTGTTTGACTGATCAACGACAGTAAGAAAGGTCATAGTTGTTGCTGAAAACACAATGTCTAGATCAAAAACAGTGCTCGAAATGACCGCCGCAGGCCTTGACGGACACAGAGACGACGGCACCACTGATGCACATAAGCTGCAATGACGGCGTGATCCAGCTTAGCCCACTCAGTTCTTATGCAGTGCTTGAGGTCGTTGAGATCAGTCATGCATGTTTTGTACACCTTGTTTTGCATTATTCCCCACACACTTAGTCAACTGGATTTAAATCCCGCGAACTTGGAGGCCACAGTAAAGGCAGAATGAATTCTGGCGTTTCTCTTCTTGCGAAAACGGGTAATTTTTCAATAACGTCACAATTATGTCATCATTACGTAGTGTCGTGCAAGTATTGATGGGACATTTTACAATTTTTCAGTCACACAGATTGACAGGATGATTCGTGCCAAAAACTGTGAAAAGCTGTCTAAATTTATTGAAGTTATTGCCAAAATATTGTCGGTCCCTTTTTGCCGGACACGGTGTATAAAGCGTTCTGTAAAGCAAAACACGAATTTGCGAAAAATTGACGTGTGTTTTTTGAGTTTTGAACTAGGGATTTTCATTAGTTACATTATTCGTGTCAGTGTCGTTCATTTATCATATAGCTTAATGATTAGGCAGTCGTTCAGTGTGTGCACCGCGGGAAGCGGACGCTACTCCGACCAGTGCCGTAATGTACTATGTAGTTGTTGATAGCAATGTCTAATGTCGAACATCAAAACGAATTATTTGAATAATTATCAATTATTAATTATTGAATAATTGCCACGTTATAGCGAAAGCTGGTGTTATTTTCAACTGTCTGTGTGCGTGTGTTTATCAACATACCAAAATGTGGTTCTGGAGACATGTCTTGTAGTGTGGAGTGGAGCATCATATGAATGGTGCGAGTATTTTGGAAAATTTTGTTTTGCTGAGGCAGCAAAATCACGTTAGCGTAGTAATTTCAGTGAAACAATCACAGACGATCGAAAATAATAGCTCGCCACACAGACAAACACCTCCCCGCCCACGACAACGTCAAAAAGTCGACCATACCACCGTCTGTCAGCGTCAGGAAACCGCTTTACATAACAACACCTCACCCCACGCCCCTATATCAGACGAGCAGCCCTGTCAAACGCCGCGTTTTAATCGCCCTATAGGCATCGTCGTCTGTTCACATCGTCACTTGACGAATTCAACGGCTCGTTTATTTCGAAAGTTTCACTATAACCTTTTTGCTGTAACAACACAAACAAACACATGTTGTCGAAAATAATACTTCGCCGTACAGTTAAATCCCAAGCCTAAAAACACCCTCGCTTAACGAGTTTAAATTTAAGCCGTATTAAACTAAAAACAATTACATTATAGTCTTATAGTGTTAAATTGGAAATGGACGATTTTGTTCTGTCATATCTTGAGTGCCAACAAAATGAATATTTCGACGACCCTAACTCGCGCTGGCTGTGGCTGGCTTTCGCTTCAACAGCTTGATTAGGTTATCGTACGCGACTCGTGCATTGCATGCTGAATTAGCACTGCTGATGGTAACGATTGGCTTCGTTATATAATCGGGTTATAGCCGACTTACTGCTATTTGCGGAATTAATGAGTATAATTTACAAGTAGCTCTGCTGTCGCAAAGAGGCCGCGCGATGCTTCGTGTCTGTCAGTAGTTAGCTTCGTTGCGTCAATAGTACAATACCTCCAGCGCAGTTTTTTAATTATTAGTTACTTCAGCTTCGGATTTACTGTTGCGTACAATTCGATTCTGTTCTGTTGTCTTATGCGTAACGTCAAGTCTTGCTGTTATATACACACGATCTATCGTGATTGTGTATAGTGTGAAGAACCACGGAGACGGTGACTTTATCGCGCGTGGCGCTTGGTGGTCGAATACATCATCATCATCATACGTTTATTGTCAATAAGTTTTCAAAAATGCAACTTAACATGTGACAGAGAATAATAGAAAGGTAAGGCTATAACATGTAGTGTCTGCTGGCCTAAGACTAGTAACTATATTTGTATAATACTCGCACAATATAGTCTCTCTCGCTGAGTTCGGTGGTTTTGTTAATAAGCGTCCTCTCATGACTCTGTGATCTCAAACTATAACGACATTCACGTTTGGCTGGTAAATACGGTTCCAGTACATGGTTCGAGTTTCTGTTAACACGTTCAAACAACTGGTCGTCAGCAGCCGAGAACATATCTGCGATAGCAGGTAAGTTTTTGTCACAGTAGCCGTAACGTTTACATCGTTTGAGCAGCGCATCTAGGCGTGACCGATCAGCAGCAGAACACATGCCGGACCACGCTGGAGCGCAGTATAAAATTTTGCAAGAACCAAACCAAACCACGCTGGTCGTACTGCCAGATACCGGCAGTACGACCAGCGATATAACTGTCACAACTTGCGAGACGGTGGCCGTCGTCCACCGGCGATCATGTTTACAACACCTCGCCTGTTGCAGCGTCAACAGCAGGCATATAGTCTCAGAATCGCGATTTCTGCCTACCCCACCTGCATTTGACGCCCCCGTTAGGGAGGTTCCCCTCGGAATATTGCTATGTCGTTTGGCAGGGGAAAACTAGAATGGCGTGGCACGGTGGCTACCCGGTGGTTAAATAACTTCGAAGAAATCTTTATTCGTTTTGACATGATCCACGAACGTGACAGACAGACGGACGGACAGACACCGCATGACGACATAGGCCGCGCTTAGGCATCGCATCGCGCGGCAAAAATCAGTTCTCACTTTCGATAATTATTTGCTAGTCATACCGTATGTGTAATCAGTTAACTGTTGATTTGTTGGTAACTTACTGCAACAGGCCTATTGTATGCTTGGTAATGCAGGCTGTCCGACAAGGTCGCTTCTGGCAAGTCGTTTTCACGTTATTAACATTTGCAGATGTCTGAAACTGAATTACAGATGTCTGTAATTCATTTACAGTCTTGCAGATATCTCCAAACAATGGCAGATGTCTGAAATTAAATACATATATCTGCAATTATTTGCAGACAGCTGCAATGTTGAATGAATTTGAAAATGCCTTGCCATAATATGAGACATGTTGTTTGTAGTTACTAATAGCTGATAACTATTCAAATAATTCATCTTTGTCAGACATTAGAATGATTAGATATTGTTATCAGCAGCTGCAGTTAGTAGGCTACATTACGGCAGAGTTGTCGGAATAACGTCCGTCGGAATAGCGGCCTATACCCGTGCACCGCACAGCAGCGACAGTAATGCAGTTTACGAAAGTTTATTGTCGACATTGGAGAGTTCCAAGCGCGGCAATTGACATTAACACCCAGTCGCGGTTGCGCGATATATGACCAGCTATTCATTATGCGCTGGGGCATCCTTCGCTTGTTCAGCTTGAATTTACGCACCCGTTTTTATGTCGGCCGTTGTACCACGGGGATGGCCTCCGACCGTTCGTTTGTATTTATGTACCAGACACCTTTCGCATATATAAATCTGTACAACATTGAGCTGTTACTGCTTGTCTGTGGACGGATGTTAGACACATACGAGATAATCTGCCTGCGGCTTAATGGAATAATTCATCACAAGGACGCTGTAATACGCAACACTACAATACACTGTGGTCCATAAAAAGGTGACAATAAACTTCTGTCAATAACTTTGACAAGTCTTCATCGGTTTTGATAATTTTTGCACTGCCGTAACTGGAAATGAATCTGTAACAAAGAGCATTACTTACATATTATTTTAACAGTATTTTGTTAATAACGTCATCAAAAATCGACGTTTGTTGACGACGTTTGCGACATGAAATAATAACAACGAAGATAAAATTCTAATGTGTAAATGACGTCTATTGTCAGCCTGCATCAACACTAAAAGTGGACATTTTGAACATCACATAGGTCCATAAACTTCTCATAAAAATGTTATGTCTGTATTTTAATGTTTCTATGAAGAAAATTTCAGCGATCATGTGAAAAAGCTTTGTTTGTGATTCTGCATGAAAGCATGCTTACGTACGCATGGTGAAGTGAGAGATTTTGATAGGCCTACTGTTAGTGTTAGATGCAGAATTCATTTCTGGTTGTTGCGGTGCAAAACTGTCTAAATCAGTCGAGATTTGCAAACGTTGTTACAAAAAGTTCACTGCCACTTTTTATGGACCACAGTGTAGTTAGTTTTAACATAGCTAATCGATACGTACTAACGAACTATTGGAAAGCACAATTGTCAGATTATGACTGCTGTCACGATCCAGTCGCTCTTCGAACTTATACCACACTTCAGAAATACTTATTGACGCCAATTGATTGATTAGTTGATCGATTGATTATATTTTCAAGAAGCTATACTAAAACTTGTTAGTATATTTTACAATAAACCCAGCTGTAAAATTCCGAATTCGTTGTATTTTGCTTCGATTCGCCAATATATTAGTTACGAATAATTATTACGGAATCGTAATTTATGCAAGAGCTTCCCACAGTCACCACAATAAAGTGATTATCTTACAAATCTTACAAATAAATGAGAGCAAAAGATGACAACCTCAGTATAAACCACAGTTACAATATGTTAGGCCTATTTATAAGCAACAGCCAATTAACTCCCCTTTTTTACCCTATAGCACGTGTTCAGGACCCCGCTACGTGAGTAAACTAAAATATAGACTCACACTGTCAGTAACAAAAAGATAGAACCGGGTCTCTAGATTTCAGCGATGCAAATTAACGCGTAAATTCGCATTTGGTACAGCGAGGAGGGCGCAGCCGCCCAGGCCCCTCCTCGCTGTACTAAATGTAACAGCCCCCCATCAACGGCCAGTTAACCAATCACCGTATTGCTGTATAATGATCCGTTGCTGTGCGGTTTTAATGTGCCCATAAAGGGTTAAATAACGGCTATGTGTAATCAGTTATTTGATATGAAGTTACGAATTTGTCCATCGCACCTGAGAAATGTCACCACAACACCTCGTGACATGCAGAACTAGTTTTTGTGTGCAGTTTCTGAAAGGAATATTGTATTAGACAAGTGTGATGAAATGAAACAAGAAACTTAGCTATCACTAACATGTCGCTGTCAGCATCATATAAGGTCCATCCTTCCGGTCGAGTACGAGTGTACGACACTATAGAAATTGCTCACATAGGACGTCTGACGGTTGCAATTGACTTCGTACTGTCGTACATTATGTTGTATTTTTTAGATACAGACAACGAAACCGTTTATAACACTTCAAACGACCTTCAAAGGTCACGCAAGGTCATTGGAAATGTCGTCCTTCGTTAGATCATCTGAGCTTTCTATCACATACCGAAGTCCGAAAATGTAAGCAACACTTATATTTTCAAACAAAAAAAACAGCTGAAATGTACTTTGAGGTCGACCACGGTCATTGGCGACGGCGTAGTTCAATACCGTAGGCCACATATCACTTTCTATTTGTGGTTTAACAAGAACTTAGCTATCGCAAACAGATCGCCCGTCAGCTGTATGATAACTCCGTGACCTTGAAATCTAGGTTAACGGTCACTCAAGGTCACTGGAAACGGAACCATTGAGTAGATCATACACGACTTAGTATTAGACAGTTATTGGACGTTGAATATTATCGTGACCTTGAAACGTGGGTCAGAGGTCACTCAAGGTCATTGAAATTAGTGCCATTCGAAAGCTTGGATGCGGTTTCCTATTCGCCTTCTATAGTAACTGTGGCCATATCTGTAGCTGTTTGTGAGATATTCAATGTCAAATAATGGCGTGACATTGAAAACCAGGTTAGGGGTCGTTCAAGATCATTGAAAATGGCGCCGTACGAGAGACCATATGCGACTTTCTGTTGGTCGGCCATTGTAAATATAGCTCTATCTTGTACCATTTTCGAGTTATTTAACGTTGAATAATATCGTGACCTTGAAATGGGGGTTAGAGGTCACTCAATGTCACTGAAACTGGTGCCATTAAAAAGCATGCGTTCGGTTTCCTATTAGCCTTCTATAGTAACTGTGGCCGTATCTGTAGCCGTTTGTGAGATAATCAGTGTCAAAGAATGGCGTGACCTTCAAACCAGGCTAGGGTCGTTCAAGGTCGTTGAAAATGGCGCCGTTCGATACACCATAATGCGACTTTCTATTGGTCCGCCATTGTAAATATAGCTCTATCTTGTACCATTTTCGAGTTATTTTAACGTTGAATAATATCGTGACCTTGAAAACAGCGTTAGGTTTGTTCAAGGTCATTGGAAATGGCACCATTTGATAGATCGCATACTAGTTCCTATTTGCCTTCCACAGTAACTATGGTGATATCTTGTATCGTTTGCGAGATATAACGACTTATTGGTAGAAAATCGCGAAATTTTTATACTGCACCTGTATTTAGCGCCCCCGCAGGGGGTGACCCCGTCGGAATTTTGTGAAAGTGTTTGATGCTGATAAAACTAGAATGTTTGGGCTACCGCAGGGTGAAAAAATTGTGACTATATGTTAAGCCATTTTTATCTGATACCGGAACGTAACGGACAGACAGACGGGCGGACAGATTTGCTATATCAATATCGCGCGCGCGTGTCAGTATGCTGACGCGTGGTAAAAACTAAAGTCCCTGTGTTACCCGGTGGTGAAAACAGCATGATCCTATGAGCATTCGTTTTCACGTGGTATACCTGCTTGTAACGGACTGACAGAGAGACAGACGCCGCGACAAAAATCGTAAGTCTATGAATCCACTACGTTTTCTTTGTAACAGCTCCCCTCACAGTAAGTGTCACAGCTGAAATCAGTGTTAACTTAAACAAAATAATGTTGACTTTTTCGCACTTCTCATGATAGTGCGGCTACAGTTTACAAGTTTATAAATTTCTGGTGTCAAATTTCGTGTAC
>Ga0209149_1001465_pt1 | contig 11969 bp, 12 predicted proteins | sample WorMetTyACAVOLI2_FD_187423 | JGI IMG/M metagenome (GOLD analysis project Ga0209149, IMG submission 187423) | Marine gutless worms symbiont microbial communities from Max Planck institute for Marine Microbiology, Germany - Olavius algarvensis... ... | reverse complement strand
AGGCCTAGGATGCACCGTTTGGCCACAGTGCACGCGCGTGACAACCAACCAACCAACGACCAACGACGTCACAACACAGCCTATCTCAATAAGCGCCTCTTTTACTAACGTAAAGTGAGGCGCTTAAAAATAAACAATAAAATAAATTAAATAAATTAAAATAGGGTTTTGGTTTTGAATTAAAAACATTTATCCGAGAAAATGACAGCAGTAGCATCAGTGACATGCCTGGCTTGTGGTCGACCACAAATCGCACACACAATCGCAAAGATCGCCAAAGTTAAAGATCTCGCAGTGATTTTTTGATCAGTACCTTTAACCAATTAAGGCCTCATCTTCTGTTAAAAGATATTTTGAACAACCATTCTGGTCCATAATTTTTACTCAGTCAAAACCATTTAATGAGACATTATTATAACGGTACACAATACTGTAAGACAGAGACAGCTCTGCTAATATTCCCTTTTCCTGCAGACCAACATCGTATCTGACATGTGGCCAAGAGAACATAATGGGTTTACAATGGCTATGATATGCCGATGAAAGCAAACGTTATAATATCAGGGCTGTAAAATTAACGCGTTAATGGGTTAAAGAATTAATACAAATTATAAAAAATTAACACCTTTAAAAATTTTAATGAAAACATGACAAAAAGACAGCAACCGTTCATTTCTTTCATTTTTAAAACACGATTTCACTTATAAAATAAAATCAACAAATTAATTTAATCAATCAATTCAACATATTCAATACACAATCATCAAAACTCAAAAGACTCCGTCAGTGTCAATGTCAATAAGTTCAGTGACCTGCACCAGTCAGTCATCAGTACTAGGAGTAGACTAGCATTCAACAGCAATGAGCTGACAAAGTCCTCCTGCAGACGGAACACAAACAAATTGAAAACTGTAACAAATAAAATGTGCATTAAAACCGTGATTAATGTGTGATTAAAAGAATTAATCGTATGATTAACACAATTAAAGAAATTAATCGCCTGACAGCTCTAAACTACACCTAACACTGTAACAGATAAAGCTATTCAGAAAGCCAACAGTACCTGGGAGTTCGTCACAGTGTTAGCAATGAAATGATCCTCAGCAGGCCACGCAGTCACTGACACGGAGCCGACATCATGACTGTCCACCGAACTACACACACAAAAAATGTGCTGCACGAAAAATCTTCTCTGTTTTCTTCATAACTCCTAGAACAAGTAGCTCTGCTGTCGCAAAGAGGCCACGCGATGCTTCGTGTCTGTCAGTAGTTAGCTTCAACACTACAAAACGTCGAGTAGAGTCTTTTATTGTTAGTTAGATCTATCACTGCGTGCAGTTAAATGCGCTGTTCTGTTGTCTTTGGCATAACATTGAGGCTTCTTGCCATAAACATTTCGTCGTCTTCTCTCGCAATCAACACCGCCGCTTACTACCAGTGATGTGTCATAACTTGCGAGATGGTGGCCGTCGTCCACTGGCGACCTTGTTGACAACACCTGCCTGTTGCAGCACTAACAGCAGGCACTAAAGCCAGATATAGGCTCAGAATCGCGATTTCTGCCTACCCCACCTGCATTCTACGCCCCCGTTAGGGGTGTCCCCGTCAAGAGTATTGCTATGCCGTTTGGCATGGAAAAACTAGAATGATGGGTCTACCCGATGGTGAAAAATTTTTGATGATATATCTATTAGTTATAACACAATTTACGAACGTGACGGACACACAGACAGACAGACAGACACACACACAGACACTGCATGACGACATAGGCCGCACTTATGCACAGCATCGCGCGGCAAAAATTAATCAATCTATATGAAAATAACAGACAATATAGCTGAGGGAATTCTGATTCTAAAAGTCTAAAAACCAATTAGTCAGTTGCTTAAATATTCTAGGCCAACAGCAATATATAATGGACATAAGTAAAGTGCTGTAGCATCAGTCAAATTTACCACTTAAGACAAAACGCCCACATAACTGCAAAGACCACCAAAGTTAAAGATCTTGCACTGATTTTTTGATCATTTTCTTTGATCCATCAGGATTTTATCTTCCATCCAAAAAAAACTATTTTCACCGAGCATTTTAGTCCATAATTTTTAATCGGTCATAACCCTTTGATGAGATGTTTATCTTCAACAGTAAATGGCTTTGCTGTAGCAGCATTTTACTAACGTCCTAAAGTTTTAAACTGCTGCCAGCAAATAATATCTACTCAAGAGACTAATTATTTTCAGGTGTTCAGTCATCTATACTGTCTAAACTGTTGTTTAAATATACAGCATATTCACTATATTACGCCGTATAAAGCTAAAAGGTCTGATTATTTAATGATTCACTGTGTATGATCTTGGCTTTTGTCTAACAAACCTGTTTTCATGCTCACCATGGATTAGACTGAGTCCCCAGGAACAACGTCTGGAGACTGCTGGAGTGGGACCTTTTACAAGCTGAATGCCACTGCTGATGCCAACCACGTCAAAGTATAGACAGCAATATAAACACTTACTGGTACCGGTAACACGGAGTTTATATATCTAACATTCATCTACAGAGTGGTCCAGAAAAAAGTGGTGGCAGCACTGCTCTGTCTGTAACCGTCATGCAAAATGGTTGCTGTTAACGGTTGCCACTAGCCTGCCCTTGTGGCAAACTGGCACAAACCACTGTGCTGCAGAGCACATAGCCTCCCCGTCAGTCAGGCCTGGAGGTCCGTAGTTCAAATCCAGGCCATGCAGGTCAACTAAGTGCATATTCAGAAGATAATATCTTGGGCAGGCACAGAGGGTTCGACGGTGTCCTCTTTAACCTGTGACCGTCGGTTAATGTTGGGTTTAGAGACAGTCAGTATTAGTCACTGCTTGAACCACTGATAACAGATGGCGTCCTGCTGGATGCGCTGGTCGGTCATTGATGGCTCTGTGCACATGCGCTGCTAACTTGGACCATGGGCCCACGGCGCAAGGTGCGCATGAACTAAGACCGTCGTCCATCATGCACTAGGTATTAGCCGCCAGAGAAACAGTGCTTAGTGTCTGAGCAGGGTAAATATGTCGGGTCATCAAATATCATGGCCCAAGGTCTCCTGTCTCCCTCTCCTGTTCCCTCCCTTAGCCCTTATACACACCTCTTTCTAAAGAGAGGTCGCACAACCACTACACTACACACACCATTAGGCTAGTCTGATGGTGTCGCACTACACTAGTCCCATCTCTGGGGTTGCGCATTGGGCCAGCCGGTTAAACACCACTATCAGTGACAGTCGTGAGGCAGTCGTCCCTTTGTAATTATTAATACACAAAATTAAGCAACTGAATTACGTTAAGTGTACACACTTCAGCATGACACAGAACCATGATCAAAATTTGTGCGAAGGTAATATACTTGACTCACTTAAGCCGTAAGGTAAGTGACGACCCAAAGGCATTGAGAACGTTTAACATCGTGAAGACAGCATAACCTATAGGAGCCATCTACACCACAGCACAACACTGCAACATACCTAAGAATAATCACACAGAACACACACAAAAATTGTTGCTTTACAGTTGGAAAAGCTAAAAAATCAACAAACCCACAAATTCCGACTTCGAACGAAAATACCCAAGAAAAAAGTACATGACTCCGGCGCATGACTTGACTGACTGGCTTACGCCTTCGTTGCTCCTGTAGTGGAGCATAGCCACCAACGAGTTGCCCACGGCACACGGGCAGGGCAATAAAGAATGCCCTGCAAAGAAATGATGGATTAAACAAAGCACATACACAGTGCTCCACTCCTTAACTACCAATGGCAGCACAGCAGCAGCATGGTAATGAAAATAACTAGATAATTAACAGTGCCCAATAACAAGGTTGTGAGTTGAGCTCTTCCGTTTTATATTTGCATCAAATGCACAAGGATCTCGGCAGCATCCCTTGACAGATTTTCACGCGGCTTTCAGCGTTTGGTAGAGAAATTATCCGGCCATAATCAGACAACTTTCTTTTTTCAATAAGTAAATTCTTTTGCCACCATGTTGCATTTTGTGAAGGTGGGACCGAAGTAAAGTGACCTTTTTCAACCTCCCTCCCACCCGCAAAAGAATTCAGAAACCAAAAGCGCAACTTTTCTATTGCAGCCCATTTGCCATCTTCCTGGAAGTTTTGGTGAAGGCGGTCTTAGAGATACTGCAAGCTAAAAAAGAAAATAAATAAAAGACATAACATAAGCCAAGCACTCATAGCTATGCTAGATGGCACTTGACTAAAATAGCCAAACTAATTTGACAAAATCTGTGGTGCACTACAGATGCAATTATGAGACAGCAGAATAAGTACAGGACAGTAGCAAAGTGCTAAGTTTACACACATTCGCTAGAATGAGAGTAATGACGACAATATTGCCACACATATGCAACAAACTTTAACAGGGTACATAAAAGACTACTAGACGATGCTGTAACCACAGCCTCCCTACTCACTGTTATGTCACCGTCGGATCGGAGAGGAAAAATGGCGTACATACATAATAGTACCTCGGAGATAACCGCTAGCTATTCGATCGCGAACTTCAACTTTAACTTAACATTAATACGTTGCAGCAATTAAATATTCTTTTGCGCAAGCAGACGAAATACTGCCGAAAATTAACGCGTTAAAACAATATTACGTATGCAAGCAGGAACTTCTTTACTTTCGATTGTGTAGCCGTGATGTGGCGTATTCCTCCGCCCAATAGCAGCCCGCCTTTCGAAGTGTCCGCCATTTTTCCTCTCAGTGCAACTGGCGACATTTTTGTCTACGGCAATCGCCCGTAGTATGACGCCTAGAAAATTTAATATTCTATTGCCTACGGCTGTGACATACCGTATGAGTTAGTCGTTCTTTGACACAGTAGACTGTCACTTTGATCGGGGACGTCTCGGAAAACCCATCACTGTCGCTGAACCCGACGGTTGCCAGATACTTTGGACTGGAGCAACGCTAGACACATCAGCATACGCATCTGAATTAAAAGCAACGGACGACATCAGAAATTGACTGATAAGAAACTCATTAATGCATGCCACACACAACCAATTTAACGGCCATTTTGTAGGTTTATATATCGTACATATATATATCGATGTTTACATATGTTACATGTACGATGTTTACATATGTTTACATATCGTACTTGACAACGGCATTCCTGTACCTCGATTAGCCCTTGCAAGATTGGGAGCATATTTTCAGACGACAGGTTCCCTTTCGACGTCTATCCAATCGTACTCACTTACTCGAGGTAAACAAAAATATCACACTGCGAGATATCTGCACATATTTGAAATCACAATATCTCCCCAAAGGGACTTGGATCTGAATGTGGAGGATCTGAATGTGACAAAGTGTATCAGTGATACCAACTTCCTAACAGTGTTCCATAGTAACTATTATTCTGTCTTGCTTAGTTTTAGAGATATGACTACGGGGCTGAAATGGACAGATGACAGACAACGGACAGACGAGTGACAGACTGATGTCAGCAATTAGTGCATATCGGGCCCTTAAGGTGGGCTGACAATAAATAAATACCAGCATTATGTCCAAAACACATGGCAGCTTTTCATGCCAAGTTGAACAGAAGGCCGTATAGATATTTGCACATATTTTGTATTTGACACCCAAATATCTCCTCAAGGAAGCATCTGGGGAGGATCTGAATCAGCACATCACATATATCTAACTTATGTCAGTTGTTATACTTGCATATCAATAGCCAACCAAACAGTTAATGATACTACGACAGTGTTAAAAAGCAATCAGTCTCATCGCGTAGTCATCAAAGAAACAGAAAGTAACAGCAAACCACTGCAGCCAACATACCTCTACTATCTCTGTATGACCGTTTGATATCCACTTCCCGCCATGTTCCTTCTGGTACTGAACGACGGTGTATGTGTTTGGTGCCAGTCCGCTCGAGTCGTTAGGCAGACCCTGAGACGCCAAACTAATCTCGTACTCGTACTGCGAGTCACCAGATGGCAGCACTGACGACGTCTCGCCGGCAGCTAGCAACACATTTATCAGCTCGACAAAATTAAAACATTAATCGCCAGATTAAAACCGCAGAGCAACGGACCATCATATAGCAATACAGCAACTGGTACACTGGACTGGGTGGGGCCACAGTCCGCCCAGTCCCCTCCTCGCTGTGTCAAATGTAACAGCCCACCCATCAACGGCCAGTGTACCAACTTCGTATTATTCAATGTGTCACTATAATTGCCTTTGGAGTCTAAAGGGTTAAATACAAATATATAAAACACAACAAATATCTTCATATCTGTTACACTGTCTAATGCTTTGCTGCAAGTAAAATTTATAATTCCATATCGTACTTGATTACGAATTCAAATGACAAAGTATCACGTTTGTTGTTTACGTTCTTACCGGATATGGAGTCCACAGTTCCAAAGCCATCCACTGCCAATGATCCGAACTTGATGGGATCACAGCCAGTCCGCGCCTTCAGCTGTTCCCGAAGACTTTGAAGCTGAATCCGCAAACACTCGAAGCCTGCAATGTGGAGACGCTCGATCCAACTGTCACGTTCCGGCTCCGTGCGTGTGGCCAATCGAAGACCTCTCTCATCTCCTTCAAAAACTTGACAAGAACACAGCGAACTGTAACAACAGGATGTCACACTGGTGAGAACAAAATGTAAACAAATGGGCGTGGCACAGAAAACAGTTTATGATTGGCTTTGCAGCCAGCTTACAAATGCACCCAATATCACATAACCATATCCACCCACACCATCATCTTCATGGCTATTTTCGACTTTATCCGACTCTGCCAATGTTGACCTTTAAAGTGCTTTTTAAAGGACTGTTTACCCGCTGGATGGCCATCCGGATTCCCAACCGACAGCATCAGAACACTGAAGGTAATACAATATGACCGTTTCTAATAACAGAATATAAAGCTGTTGCATTTGACCTCAAAACATATTTTAAACTGGCGTGCTCTGATACATCTTCCAAACAAACAGGACTAAGACTCAGTAGAAACGGGTCATACACACACATCCTCAGCATCAGTCAGTACTGTGCCAAGTCACTCACAGTAATCACTGATAGCCATATTTTTAGTTATTAACAGGACCAAGTTACTACAATACATACAGGGTGACCCATAAAAACTGCAAACCAAACTCATGGCAATAACTTTGTCAATTCTTAACGGATTTTCAAAATTCTTTCACTGCTGGAAAGCCAAGTAAATTTCCAACAAAACCCATGTAGTACTTCCCACCATACCTTCAGTATGTTGCTGCACTACCTTCTTAAATTCAGAAGTATGAAATTGTGGTAATTTCCAAAAAAATATCTATAAATCGTGACACATTTGACAAAAACTGAAACGTCTCTTGTCATGTGGCTAAATATTGTCACAATAGTTGCTCGAATTGTCTGCCGTTTGCCTGCACACATGCACGAAGACGTCCAAGCCACTCATCAATTGCATTGTCGATGACGCGGTCTCGCCAATGCCATGCCAAACATGCAGAAAACGCTGTTTCAGTTTACAACACTTGTTTAGATAAAATCGTCTGCTATTTACAACGCATATTTAATAGGAACTGGAAATTGAACCAACAAGTAAGTAAGTACCTAGCAAGTTTTTTGAGAAGGGACATGAATCTTAAAGCAGTACATTTAGATTTAAGTGGACACGTCCACAGAGAGATGGGTAGGTAGGTAGGTGCATATATAGCACCTTAGATGACAAGCATCTCGTACTCAAGATGGTGCGGTGGCTTAGTGGTAGGGCGTCGGACTTGCGATCTAGTAGTCGCAGGTTCGAGGCCCGGCCGTGACGCTGCTGCGTAACAACCTTAGGCAAGTTGTTCACACCCTACTGCCTCTGTCACCAAGCAGTACAATTTGGTACCAGCGAAAGCTGGGAAGTAAACAGGCATATCGCGTGGTGCATCAACCCGTATCACGTGGTTTCGCAGTGTTCGCTGATGCCTGGCTGTCGGGTTGGCTTGCGGAGATCAGCGCCGGCTTACGGGAAGCGGTAGCGCATTAGAGGTGGTGCTCCATGACTATGCGCTATACAAATCCACGTTTACTTTACTTTACTTTACTCAAGGCGCTCAAACATGGATCACACAGTTTAACCTGCAAACAACACCATGCCTGCCTTTAGCCTTCGTTCGCATTCACCAGATGGCGCCACCACGGACTGTGGTGACAACATCTAGTTGTAGCTTACTACGATGAGAGATGCTTAGCTATATTTATGCATATATCTACTAATATGAATGATTCAAAGCTGAAATTAGCTGACCGACGACAAATGAAAAGAGAGACTGATCAGCATCATCATCAAGCTGGACGAGGCAACGCTCGAGCACGATTACGCCGACCACTTCAGATGACTGCAGCGTACACACAGTCCACTACACACACCGGGTCATTTTACTTTTTAAATCAGTCTTTCACTGAGGCCAAACGGCTCAACTTTGGTCTCAGTCTGGAGTCGAGATTAACCACAGGGTGACCACTCTCCAGACAATGTGAAATTCCCTGACAATTCCTTGCCGGTTCGCGGCACTACTACGCAGCACTCGGCATGTTAAGTGTTACTCATATCATGTCCATACTAGCGTTATTGTCAGTGGTGGGGGTAGGAATGCAACAGTACATGATCCAAAACCATATATTTAATATTTAACACAGAATAGACTGCTACTAAATACATGTATGGATGCAAATATGCAGCTTACAATAAACAGTTTTAGGCAACTTTTCCCCTCACAAGATTTTTTGACAGAAAATCATTCTGTTATACATACCACTTCTTTGGTTTTGAAGTAGAAGAGAAGGTTGCCACGCAAGCGAAATAATCGTTCAACATACACTGTGACAATAACACAATACTATGAAAGCTAGTCAACCCAAAGAGGTCTAAAACGATGCCTCTGGCAGCCTGCAGGCCTCCAAACCTAACTTTGGCTTCCTGTGACCTTCACCTTGACCTTTCATCTCGTGACGCTGAAAGCTGTGCATTTCATGCCCTTGCCCATGGACCACTTGGGCCAGTTTGCATGGAAATTGGTTTATTCATTTTCAAAATACCGCATTCACAAGTCTGGTAACGGATGATCGAATGGAAGTACAGATGGAGGAATGGACAGCTAGAAAACACTACGCCTCCAGCCAGGCTACACTAGCACAGGCATAAAACAACAGGTCAAAGTAATTTGACAAAATGTGCCTCACGGGGGGCCCATTCCCCAGTTAGGGGTCACCCCATGGGGTCGAAATTTGTACCATTGAATTCCTGGGGTAGGGTTTCCTATTAGTGTTCCATAGTAACTATAGGCCTAGGATGCACCGTTTGGCCCCAGTGCACGCGTGTGACAACCAACCAACCAACGACCAACGACCAACGTCACGACACAGCCTATCTCAATAAGCGCCTCTTTTACTAAAGTAAAGTGAGGCGCTTAAAAATGGGCTACAAGTTCATGACAATGAAATAGTAAACAGTAAACTCACAACACGTTTTAAATACCATGCAGAACTACATATGAGTAATGTGAGTACGTGTCGAGTATTTGAATATTAACAGGCATTCAGTCTAAATAATCACATATTTACTATATCTGAATAATTCAGATAGAGTAAATATGTGATTATTCGTAAATACAGCTTTGATCTGATGCTACGTTACAATACTGGTCTACATATGTCCCTCACCGCCCCCTTCCCCACTCAAGCTGCCGTTCACGTGTTTATACGTTTACATCCAAAACCTAAGCCACAGCTGACGTTTTTCTCTAGACACCAAACAGAAAAAAAAACAAATATGGAATTTTAGCATTGTAACAGCAACGGATGTTAATTTTCGAGAAAATTTACTCTAGCGTAATTCCCGGGAAATCAATTGATTCTCGACATGTCGTTCGCAGCCAGTGTACCTCACTGGCGACAAACGAGTCACTATTCATCTGCATCCTGCTGACACAGCCATGCTGGTGGTGCCGTCCACCAGATATTCAATGCTCGGTGACCATGCCTTCCCAGTGGCTTCGGCATGTGCATTCTGTCAGGAATGCACCGTCACCCACGACATTCCGTTACGAGGTGAATATTGTACTATTTTGGTTGTCATTCGACACTGATTACTGATTAGGCAATTGTGATTGTACTGCACAGTATAACTGCTGTCTGCCTGCGACTACTGACTGTAGGCGATTCTGTCTTTTTTTGTTTAATTTTGTACGGTGCCCCAGCAATGTCTTTGACATGATAGTGTCACCTTAATCGGTACATTGATAATTACTTACTTACTTACTTACCTTAGTTCTGCCAATACCAATTCCAACCAAAAATAACAGTCAGCACTGTGCACAGCCGCATCCAAGCCTGATTGCTAAAATTTTATCATTGACTTGCGTCCCCCTCGACTGCCATAAAAATGTGAAATTGTGTGAAATTCGATGGTGTCACCTGCCGCACTCGCTTCAGTCGGCATCACTAAAATAAACAGATGTGGCCGCAGCGAGTACATACTGCCTCCCGCAGTGGCAGTATGTACTGAACATGAAGTCCTGTATAGTTGCTCACAGGACTCCCTGTGTTGACATGACTGCACAGCATGTATGGGTCTCGCCAGAGACTGGGTAAAACTGACATACATGGCTGGCCGCACAAACGTTGGTATCGACTGAATCAACCACGCCAACATCAACATGACAAACATTGGCCTAAAACCCCGGGTCATTCTCTACAACCTACTCGATGTAGCCACATCGTGCTTGCTTCTATTCACCACACGCCAACTGACACAACTTCAAAGGCAACAACTGCAATCTTTTACTGGGAAACCGGTCACCCGAGGTCAGACAATTTCATGCCTTGCATTGCTCGCATCATGTAACGAAGCCTAACGAAACTTACATAATGTGTTTTTTATTTTGTTTGCGATGTTATTTCTCGGAACTCGACATCAAGAATTTTAGATCTCGTACGTGAGAAAAATGCCCAGTAACAACCCTAAAATTAAGAAGCAACCGGCAAATATTACCTTCTCCTTTGCGAAAAAAGCCTTCCTGGCGTTCCTTCACAAACAATACCCCTTCTTTATCATACTGATCTGAACTCTGGCATGCGAGACATGCTAGCTCTTTGGCATTGAATCTCATGCTCTGCGATCACTATGTGCATCTCCTGTTCACAAACATGCCAAACGATACAAAATAGTGATTGTGGTAGCTCAAGCAATAGTCAGTTAGAAAGACTTGAACACATGGAAGATCTACGGGTGATATATATTCGATAGTGAATTAAACTTTGTGCAACACTCCAAAGAAAAGATTAATATTGCTTATTCATATTCAGGAACTATTAAGACAAATTTCATATATTTAGACAAAGATGCTTTCATTATGCTTCATAACAGCTTGGTAAGATCCCATTTAGAATATGCAAATTCAGTATGGAATCCGCACAGACTTGGATTAAAGATCTCAAAAAAGTTCAGATGCGTGCAACTAAATTAGTTATTAGTATTAAGAACCTCACTTAAAAGGTTAAAATTGCCAACTCTTAAATATAGATGTATTAGAGGTGATAAGATTGAAGTATACAAGATCTTCACTAATAAATATGATAGTAGAGTGAATTTGTACACGGAAAAGCAACAAGATAGTATAACTAGAGGTCACAGCCTATAATTAGTAAATAACAGATATCACTATGATTTAAGAAAATTTTCTTTTTCACCCAGAATTGCAAATGTATGGAACAGCTTGACAGAAATAGTAATATCAGCAGATACAACAGATACTTTCAAAAATAGACTAGATAAATTTTGGCACCACCATGATATATTATATGATTATAAGGTTGAGTTAAACCGTAAACGGGGTCGGGAACAGAAGTCAGATAAATATGGATGATAACACTGTAATATAACTGCACTTT
>Ga0209149_1001464_pt1 | contig 11976 bp, 10 predicted proteins | sample WorMetTyACAVOLI2_FD_187423 | JGI IMG/M metagenome (GOLD analysis project Ga0209149, IMG submission 187423) | Marine gutless worms symbiont microbial communities from Max Planck institute for Marine Microbiology, Germany - Olavius algarvensis... ... | reverse complement strand
AGGAACTGCTGAGAAGAGCGACGTGGTTGGCCATAGTCAGCTGGCTGTCGAGCCGGACGCCAAGGTCGTTGACGACATCGGAAAACATCACTGTGGCGTTCGGTAGAGTCAGCTGCTGCGCCGTGACTTTACTCAGCTGTTGACGTGTTCCCAGACAGACATAGACATAGTACCTGCAAATGCCTGCCAGCATACCGAATTTCAACTTTATAGCTCGATTAGTTTAGGAAATATGAGGGGGGTCCCAAAATAAAAAGTGGGAGCTCCTGATTTCCCCAGACGTCCCCTAGTGGACAATTTTTTATACAGGGCGCTAGTACGCGTAAATGCCTACAAGTGTGCCATATTTCAACTTCCTAGCTCCATTAGTTACGGAGATATGGAGGGGGTCCTAAAATAAAAGTGGGCCTGCTGATCTCCCCAGACGCCCCTTAGCGGTTAAATTTTTATATGTTGCCATAGTACCTGTAAATGCCTGCCAGCATACCAAATTTCAACTTTCTAGCTTGATTAGTTTCGGAAATATGAGGGGGTCCCAAAATAATAAGTGGGAGCTCCTGATTTTTCCAGACGTCCCTAGTGGACAATTTTTTATACAGAACGCTAGTACGCGTAAATGCGTACAAGTGTGACAAATTTCAATTTCCTAGCTCCATTAGTTACGGAGATATGGAAGGGGTCCCAAAATAAAAGTGGGCGATGCTGAACTCCCCAGACACCCTCTAGCGGTCAAATTTTTATATGTAGACATAGTACCTGCAAATGCGTGCCAGCATACCGAATTTCAACTTTATAGCTCGATGTTTCGAAAATATGAGGGGGGGGGGTCCCAAAATAAAATGTGGGAGCTCCTGATTTCCCCAGACGTCCCATAGCGGACAATTTTTTATACCGGGTGCTAGCACGCGTAAATGCGTACAAGTGTGCCAAATTTCAACTTCCTAGCTCCATTAGTTACGGAGATATGGAGGGGGTCCCAAAATAAAAGTGGGCGCTGCTGATCTCCTTAGACGCCCCCTAGCGGTGAAATTTTTATATGTAGACATAGTAGCTGCAAATGCCTGCCAGCATACTGAATTTTTGACTTTCTAGCTCGATTAGTTTCGGAAATATGAGGGGGTCCCAAAATAAAAAAAAATGGGAGCTCCTGATTTCCCCAGACGTCCCCTAGCGCAAAATTTTTTATACAGGGCGCTAGTACGCGTAAATGCCTACAAGTGTGCCAACTTTCAACTTCCTAGCTCCATTAGTTACGGAGATATGGAGGGGGTCCCAAAATAAAAGTGGGCGCTGCTGATCTCCCCACACTCCCCCTAGCACTTAAATTTTTATATGTCGGCACAGTAGTAGCAAATGCCTGCCAGCATACCAAATTTCAACTTTCTAGCTCGATTAGTTTCGGAAATATGAGCGGGTTCCCAAAATAAAAAGTGGGAGCTCCTGATTTCCCCAGACGTCCCTCCCCTAGCGGACAAATTTTCATATAGGGCGCTAGTACGCGTAAATGCCTACAAGTGTGCCAAATTTCAACTTCCTAGCTCTACTAGTTTCCGAGATAAAGAGGGTGTCCTGAAATTTAATGTGGGAGCTACTACCCCCCTGCCGTACCCCGTACGCTGAAACTTTTGCGTGTGCTCAAGGTACTTGGCAAGGTCAAACAGCGTGCCAAATTTCAGCATCGTATCTCTATGCATCATGCAGTTATGCGAATATGTATTTCCCATAGGCTTACCATTATATGTGCCCAAAAATGGGGTTTTGAGGGTGAAGATGTGAAAATATTGTGTTCTGACCCCCAAAAGGCACTACCCTGCGTGAATACGCGTCTGTTGATGTATCGCATGTCAAAATCGGTTCAACGGCCTGAGCTCTAGGTCCGTGGAAAGATTTTGCGTACAAAGAAGAAAGAAAAAAAGGTGGTAACTTTGGCTATATGGGGGGAAGTAACCCCTGGGGCCATCTTGACCAAATGCGACTTGTGGGGGGATATCGTGGACGTAATCACGTGTGCAATATTTCGTGACTGTCGGTTAAGGTGTGTGGGTGTGGTAAGAGGGGTAAGTTTGCCTTCTCCCATTGACTACCGTGTAACCGTGTGATGTAAGCATACTAGTAACATCTACGCTGCATTTCACATTGACAGCAGAGAAGCATTGTGTGTCTTGCTTTCAGCTTTAGAAGGGCCCTTTGTACACAAGGCATCCTTCCTGCGCAAATCCAAATCACAAATGGCAATGGCTTCCTATGCTAACAGTGGACATGACAGCAATAAACACCATGGAGGAGGTATCTTTCACAGAAAGTCGTGACCTCAAATTTGTGCAGACAAGGTTCATGCGGCTGAACCCTCTTTCACATTCCGCAGTGCTCACTGGAATTGTGTCAACAGAGTGCACCACCTTCCGCAATGAATCTGCTATCACTTTACCTCCACTTTCCTTGAAATCTCTGTATGCATTCTTGGCCTCAATAGTAAAACACAAGCCAAACTTTTTACACAATAGTTTCAACTCTGCAATGTCTCTCCATACTCTGGGGGCACCTCATTTGCAACTGCTGCAACATCCAGTACCTCAACTGCTTTACACAAGGCCTTCTCAGATTCTGAGAGCAGCCTTGTAGCAATTGAATCAGCCATGCACGGCCTGGTAGAACTGACACTTATTGATCAGCGGTTTTTTCCCTGCAGCAGTGCCTACAGCAACACCTTTAAAATTGCCCAATGCTACAGCCTGACATGTCTCACTGTGATATTCTGAGTCAGACTCTTTACGATGCATGAAGACCTCAACCTGCCTGGCTATTAGTTTATTCACAACAGGCAAAGTGATGGAGGCTTTCTGTTTGGCTGCCTATAGTGTTTGTTCGCCTGTTGCCCGTGCCGCGTAACAGCAGCCTCTAGCTGCGGCTTATCGTCAGTCACCAAGGGTGTACCATGTTCCCATCTCCGTGAAAAACTTACCCCCGCCCCGTGAAATTTATGGTTGCGGCGGGGGCTAACTCGTGGCGTCCATAAACGTTATCGTTATCGTAGTTGATGCGTTTATGGACGCCACGACCACGAGTAAGGCCCGCCGCAACCATAAATTTCACTGGGAGGCGGTAGGCCTAAGTTTTTCACAGAGGGGAACATGGGATACCCTTGGTGACTGACGCTAGGTGGCTACGCGGGATCAACAGGCGACAGACGAACAGGCAGCTAAACAGATGAACAGCACCGTTGCGTAAAGCCCCATGCGCTTGGAAACGTCGATAAATAGAACGTTAGAGAAACGTTTTATCGACGTTTCCAAGCTAACGTTTATTTAACGTTTATATCTACGTAACGTTAACCTAACTTTCACACATGCCGAAGTGTAATATGTACACTGACATAGCCTAAGCCATGCATACGTAGACCTACAAACAAAGCATATAATTACATGACTAATTGTAGGTTTACGTAGAAGTAACGTTAGAAAAACGTTTGAGAAAGTTAACGTTTAATCAACGTAAAATCAATGAGCAAAGTAACGTTGAACTAACCTTAACAACTTATATTATAACGTTGATTCAACTGTACCGCAAACGTTACTTTAACGTCGACCAAACGTTTGCGTGCTATCTGGGATCTGGCCGTACCGTATCTTGTACGGTTTTCGAAATATAGCGATATTTCGCTATATTTCGAAAACGGTACAAGACACAGCCATTGGTCAGTCATTGCATGGTCGAAAAACGCCAATTTTACATACCCACTTATATTTAACCTTCACGATTACCTAGAACCCCTTGATTTTCCCCCAAATTTCAATACAAACTGTTCGAGTCCCTAAGCTGTTAGATGGTGCCAAATATTGCCGAAAGGTTCACTCTCTGAGTAGGGTGTAACAACATCAGAAACAGACAACAGACTGCAGACGGACGGCTCATAACTCACGGGCTGGCCAAATCAGCAACGTTCGCCTAAAAATTAAGTCAGACGACGTCTCGAATCAACAGTTGAACATGGTGATTTTTCCACCAAAGAAAAACACGTGGCCATAAATATAATCTTTACAAAATTAATGCTTGACAAACATGCCGCACCAACTCCATTATGTGTAGTGGACCTAAACACTGGAATAATTTGCCTGATATTATTAAATGTGCACCTTCCTTAGAAGTATTTAAAAATGAAGTGAGAGATCATATTCTTGCATCCTATCTATCTACATTTTAGACAATGTTATGTTCTTACTATAGATGGTTGTTTAATATGTGCTAATTGTTGTATGGCATGATCTCATTATTTCAGAACTATTAATCTGACATTATTACATTTACATTATATTCTATAATTTCATTGCCTATTTGTATCGTCATAGCAACTGGAAGTTTCCCTCTGCTTTCACTTGTTCCTATTGTGTCTTACAATACCACGATTACTGTGTATGTTAATTACTGTACGTACTTGGCACAATAAATGCTCTTGATTGAAGGCTGAATTATACGTCTTCGTTCTAAGCTATAGGCCTACTCTGTACATGTACAGTTTGAGAATTCATGACTTTTAGTCTTAAAATTTGTTAAAATTCTTTTAAAATTAGTAAATTCGTTGAACTTGTCCACATATGACTCGTCCATAGAAAGAACAGAAATCGACTAACGCAGATATGGTTTATGTACATTCAAACATCCTACTTCTTCCTTCTTTCTTTACAAGGTGGCACGTGCCCCCTTCAAGTACCAGTGCTGAGGCCTGCCTCACGGGCTGGCCAAATGCACGACCTCAGTGGTGGGACAAGTGTAGTGTTTTAGCGCGACACCACCAGGCTAGCCTGACGGTGTGTGTGAAGTGTAGATGCTGCGCGACCTCTTTTTGATAGAGAGAGGTGTGTTTAAGGGCTAAGGGAGGGAATTAGAGAGGCCTTGTGCCACGATATTTAACCTGCTCGGCTTTATAACCACTGTTCCTCTGACGGCTAATACATACTGCATAACGGACGGCCTAACCCTACCGTGCCTCGCACCGTAGGCCCCACAGCACCCCCGTAGCCAGCGGGGAGGGGTGCAGAGGGCGCTCGAGCCCCCCCACCAAATGTTTGAGCCCCCCACCGAAGCCCATGTTACCAAGTATTTTTCATAGCATTTAGTAAGATGGTCCCAGTGACACACTGCACTCCCTACTACATTCCTGTCATGCTTTGGCGAGACAATTACGCCTAGTCAGTTTAGTGATGATAGGCTATACACACATAGCCTAGTTTAGTGTTTTACCGTGTGTAGTCACTCACAAGTGCTGTGAACTTGTGTGAAGCACGTCGAATTTATGTCTTACGCAGAAGTTAAACTTGGATGAGTTTCTTACATTTTCAGCCGCGAATCACGACGCTTGCAGCTGTAGAACCAGAACTGCAGGCAGTACAGTGTGTGATAGCAAATATTCACTGGTGACTGGTGTGGTGATGTCGAGTCACTGTTTTCATTTCGACAGTTCCTGGTACCGCGTTTGCGCGTGACAAATTTTGTTGTGTTGGGCGTTTGCATAACACTAAATATTTCACCTAATGACTAAGTTTTTAGCATGATGTGAATAACCAAACCCGAACTACGCTGTACCTACACAGTTTAGTGTACAGAAATTATGCCTGTGCGCGTATATAATGTAACACTCTTGGAACTCCAAGAATGAACAAAATTGCATTATTTTGCGCACAGAATTTCAAAATGACCTCCAATATGGGAGGGGGTGACGGTTCAGTGCATCCATGTCTGGGGTCAGAGCCCCCCCCCCACTGGCATTTTTCTAGGTACGGGCCTACCCCAGAGCCTAATTTAGCGACGCGTGCAAACATGGCCATTAACGGCCTACCAGAGTAACCAGACAATGCAGTGCTACTGCTACGTCATCTGTTGTACATTTGTACATACACTGTATATTATTTTAAAGGAAAATCATAATAGGCCCCTACAAGATGTCCGACGTAGACAATAGGTAGTTATAGCCAGTTGTGCATAGTACGAACTGTGTGTATATAGTTGAGCCAATTACTTGCAATGTCAACTCCTCTGTCGCTCGTGAAACAAATTTGTGGGTAGAAGGAGTCTCTGAACCGCAACCGGTGTGTACAACCCCAACTGCGTACGGACAATCACTACCACTCTCTGCTATAAACGTGCAGTTAATCACTGCTATCTGTACAACGCTTACGCTGAAGCTAGACGTAGGCTACTGGAATACAGAGACAACGACAGTGTGACGTAATCACGTCTCATTAACACTCACATACAGCTATACATCATCACAGTGCAGTGTAGTTAGCGTTCCAATCTATCCACATTATCATTACTATGTTAGCATAAGATATGTATGGTATAGCAGTGTTTAACGTCCCACTCGACACAATCATTATAGGTCATTTCAGAGACGATTTACATAACAGTATGTTAAGAGGCTGTTTTGTGGCACAAGCACAAAATCGACAAATGACACAGCGCTGCACTGTCACAAGCTATTTTGCTGGCTGTCAATCATCTTTGGCAGGTTGCCAGCCTCAGACCACCCTCGCCGCTATTTTCAGAACCTAGCGGCAATGCCAGATGCAGCTTTGGTCCCAAAAGATATGAATTTCATATATGAAGTAAGGATCTTTTGAGTGAAAATGACACTGTGCCACTAAACATCATCGCTGTGAGTTAGCTTGTGGCACATACGGCACACTTTGTCATGACGCAAGTGGCGTAGTTCAGTGAGTTAAGCTTGTGGTACAATCGGCACACTTGTCATAGACATACGTGACGTCGTTCAGGCAAACATCAAACATATCACACCGCCTGACAATCATGACTTCAATATAACACACATCTAAACTGAAATTAAACCTCAAAATAACCTAAATGACTGCAGATATTGACAAATCCCTAGAAAGTCGATAACACGGTGTGCTGTACAACGTGACTTGATGCAGTTAGAAGTCTTGCAATAACAGTGCATACACAACGCATAGACATAATAAAACGATGAACACTGACAAATCAATCAACAAATAATAATAACAACAAGAAACTCAGCTATCGCTGACAAACCGTGCACGCTGACAAACCGTGCAATGCTGGTTTGTAAAGTTGTTGAGGTATGGCAGGACTTTTTTGTCAGAATACGTAGACAAGAAGTTCACGTACATATGCTACAGACGGTTAATTAGACATGAATGAATCTATTATGGCAGCAAAAATTGTGTAATTTACAACAGTTATAAAATTGTGTAATTTACAATAGTTAAAAAAGTCGCCATTTTCACGTACCGCAGCCCACATTTTTGTTTCCCCTGGAGACGCCCCTGCGACTATCACGCAATATGTTGCATGGATGGAAAGACAATTCAATGCTTGCCAAACCCCTCGTAGCATGTATGTATCTATTTTCAATAGTTTCCGAGTTATACGATGCTTAAGTCAATGCGTAACTCCAAAAATCGGTATTTTTTACCACATTTTTGTTTCCCCTGGCGCAATCACGCTAAATGTTGTATGGATGGAAAGTGAATTACATGCTTACAAATTGTATTGCTGCATGTGCCCATCTAACTATAACCGTTTCTGAGATACAGCGAGATATTTGTGACAAAATCGTCATTTTATCATACCCCCCTTGCATTCGACGCCCCCGTCAGGGGGGTTCCCGTCGGAATATCGGCACCCCCTTTGGCATGGAAAAACTAGAATGGTGTCGCTACCCGATGATGAAAAAATTTCGAAGATATGTTTATTCGTTTTGAAGTGATCCACGAACGTGACAGACGGACGGACGGACGTACACTGCACGACAGCATAGACCGCGCTTGCATAGCATCACGCGGTAATAATAAACTTTATACGGCGCTGAGTTGTTCAGAAACAGCAAAAAGCATGCATATGCAAAAAGATGAAAACAGTTTGCCTCAAACATGTGTTAATGGCCACTTCACCTATAAATCACTCAATACTCGCTCCACTTTCCCCTCTGAATTATGCATAAACTGCACACTGACAAACAGTTGCTATTCACAGTCCTAACAAGGCAATGACGGTATTATCATGAGAAATGAAGAGTTATTTTGCTCAATAGACATTTCTTGCAGACTACTGGACTCATGGTTGTAGTCAGACGTCTCATCTCTACTACTAGGCCTACTAGACCAAAGCACCGAGACAACGGCTGGCAACATCAGCAGCAATACAACAGGCTCATGTGACACGAAAGGATGAGACTGACTTGCAGATAGAGAGACGCACGGATTACGAAGTGCAGGACGCTGAACGTCCAGGCAGGCCAAAGGAAACGTGTTACAACGTGTACACATTTGATAAGTAAGTAAAACGCATTGGTTCCTAGTGAATAAAGAAGATGAATAAATGATATCTAGACCGGTCCAACAGCGATGACACTGAGTGACACAGTACTTTAATGAATCTGCTAACTGTTGAGTGCTGAACTGTCTATAGACCTACCGTAAACCCAACTTGGTTGTTGCCGACATGCTATGTCATACTGGTCATACACGTTGTTCACAATAAATGTGCCCATTTTGCACCCACCTTCTACACCAGCTTCACATTATGACTATGCTGAGGCAACAACCGGCGAGGCATTGTCTAATAATAATAATAATAATAATATATCTATGCCACCATAGGTCGTAACTTAAGAGGTGGTGGTCTGAGTTTGTCATCACCAGTGCAACAGTACGGTGACAGCGATCAACAAGAAACGTTCACACCAGACCAGCAATGGAACAGTCATTATACACCAGGTGGCAGCACCCAGCAATGAGGCACGACCATCACTTGTTGCAACTGTATCGTGATGACAGGCTACAAAGCTATAGCACAAATAATACACATTGTAATATATGCGTAATCAAAGCGCACTACCTGAACACACATAGACTGACAGTGAAATACATGTGTCATCAACGAATACACATCAAATACACACGTAAATGCTCAGTGAATACACAGTCATTCAGTAAAATAACGGAATATACCAAGTGTTGTGGCAGTGCCGCCTACTGTAGTTGCTTTGCTGAAAGCACAGCTCGATGATATAGTCAACACAAAACGTGTGCAGCACATTGCAAACTATTGTGCACGAAAGCAACTTTTAAATGTTAATTTCGATTTTTGTCAAGTTTTTGAGCAAATACCTGCAAAATATTATGCAAAAACTTTTCGAGATCCAGAAACAAATAGACTGTCTCAGTGGACATGGATGTCTTGGTACACCACTGACCTCAACATCTCAGCAGTTTGGCAATAATCACAACATAATATACAACTCTATTTTACATACACAATTATCATTTACTCAATGTTAGTCGACTCTATTCACACATAATAATCATTATCAATGTACTGGGCAGACGCAGTTCCAGTGGAAAATTAATACCAGTACTACTCATTGTATGACCCACTGAGGGTAGGAGGCTGAGTTGGCCGGAGCAAATGGTAGCAACTTGCTGAAGGTTGCTCCTAGTGTGTGACTATATCTGATGAATCAGGACGTGTCGTGTGAGCATTAGATCATCTTGGTAGGTAAGTTAGCTAAGAATGAAGCTATCAGTGATGGAAAGGGTTGACAAGTCACCTGCCTCCTCTCAACCCTTGGCTACACGACGGCATGTTATGTCATTAAAAACAGTACATCACAGTAAAGTATTGCTTGAAATTCAAATACACATTTCAAGTAGTGAATGTTTGGCTAAGACATTGACACAGCAACGTTCACACAGCGGCATCAGGCAACGTCATGTCTTCATCTTTCCATTATAACTTCTTATTCCACTGCTTTCAAATACAACAGAAATAAACATAGTAAGTAATCCATTCAGCTGGCTGACACTGTTTGTTGAGCATCCTACACATCACCAAAGCTTACCATTTTGGCGACCTTCACAGGGAACCAGTCAACAGTGTGGTTAACTGAGTCCTGAGACATAAAGATGAAAATTCAGGGGCTCAAGTACACGAACAAGGCATCGAGGACATGGACCACGGACTTTACTTCAAGCACACAGACTGACTTTGAACAATGTACATTTGGACTGTAACACTGCAGACCAGCAGGCAAGCAGACAGAAAACACAAGTTCATCCACGGACAATGACAACATTTCACAATTATATATAAATACACATTTGTAGCAAGCATCTTTCAACCAGATCTACATGCATATTTCTGGGCCGACGTAGCTGTACGAACAGAATGAACAACACGAGGACAGACAGAGCCAACGACGACGACTAAATGAGCAACGTCAATGACGACAACGACCAGGCCAGCCAGTAAGTAAGTAATGACAATTAAACTACACATGCCTGCAGTAACAACAACAACCAATAATGATAATAATAATAATAATAATATTATTGTTACAACAGCAAAACATTCCACTCAAATAATGCAGATGCAAAGTCAAGATAAACATAAATCCTGATAATTAGGCACATTAAAATATAAATACCAATAATTGTGCAAATTAACATCCTGACACAATTTACTTACAGAGAATTTGTCTACATCACCAGCGAGTTCTAGAGTCAGAAGTGACGTGTGCAACTGAAATGTCAACACTCTTAGCAGTGTTCTAGTTATTTGTGCTTTTACTGTTTCTCCGATTGTGCAACTGAGTGTAGCACTCAAATATAAAAGCAAACGTTCAGTTAATGAATATTCATCATTCTCAGGCCTCAAGCAGGCTATGCACAGCAGAAGCTATTATGTTTTCGCTAAGTCCCGGTGTCCCAACGTTTGTCCCACGGCAGGCTATGCACGACAGAAGCTACTATGTTTCCACCAAGTCCCGGCGTCCCAACGTTTGTCCCACGGCAGGCTATGCACGACAGAAGCTACTATGTTTCCACCAAGTCCCGGCGTCCCAACGTTTGTCCCGTGTCAACAACGGCTCAGATCATAACTATTGATTCAATGACTCACAGATCATCCGTATTAACTTTGGGCCAAAATCCATGTCACACGGCCAATGTAGCGACACCTAGTGAATACCGGTAAGGTACACAATGTAGCGACACCTAGTGAATACCGGTAAGGTACACACTGTGTCTGTTAATCAATCAGTTACTTCAAGTGTCAGCTCGTACAATTCCCACTCGAGCAATCTCAAGAGCACCTTTGCGACCAGCCTCAATGTCATAAACATTTAAAAGTAAGCCAGTTAAACAAATGTGGAAAGTCCTTAATTAGTTACTTGATTATAGTTTTAGTAGTCAATAACTGTAGTAACTCTGCACTGGTACTATTTGTTGTAGTGGGAAACATACTCTGCCACACCCGATGCATATGCATATCAATTATAGCAACAATAATGATAACAGCAATCAACACATGTAGCAGTAATACACAACAGCGGACTAAATACGATTGGCTCGGTCGTCATGTGACATGACAACATTCACTTCAATACCCGCAAAATGTAACAGCAAGACAACAAGCAAGCAGTTAATAACACATGATTTACTATTCTGCAGTCTTGAAAATATGATTAAATATAACGATACGTGATTATTTGCCTTTTTCAAAACAGCAGTGGCAACATCGGGAAAACTCAGAGTCATGACCGCATTTGTTGATACAGAATATCTGACATCGGACCAAGGGTGCCAAGATGGTCTCACTTCTGTATGCAGACAGATTACTGTGCCATAGAGATGTGTGTGATCATTGTGCCATAGAGACACGTGTGATGTTTTCACTAATAATGCCGCTACATGTTGCAGTCCAACATGTACGGTAACTTGTATGTGTCTTATCACAATGTTTTCAAACATGTTCTCTTGTAACTGAAAAGCACACGCTTGCACACAGCTTTGTCTTGCTCTAGTTGTCTGTCATCTCGTCGTGGTGACGGCCGGTGAGGTAGGCTGCCTCCGTGTTCATCTCGTCGTGGTGACGGCCGGTGGGTGAGGTAGGCTGCCTCCGTGTTCATCTCGTCGTGGTGACGGCCGGTGGGTGAGGTAG
>Ga0209149_1001462_pt1 | contig 11981 bp, 11 predicted proteins | sample WorMetTyACAVOLI2_FD_187423 | JGI IMG/M metagenome (GOLD analysis project Ga0209149, IMG submission 187423) | Marine gutless worms symbiont microbial communities from Max Planck institute for Marine Microbiology, Germany - Olavius algarvensis... ... | reverse complement strand
TTGAAAATGAGCATTGTTATACGGGTACAGGTTTATGGGTGATGTATGTGGGTACTTTCCATTAAGAACTCAAGGATGTAGATTTTCAGTCGAAGACATTGATTGCCAAACGAAATGTTACCGGCTCTGGGGCTGGGGCATGGACTAATATAATAGCACCTATTATATAGAAGTCCATGGGCTGGGACATCACAAGGTCTTAATTACGGCACGCATGAGTCGATAACCGTAATCTGAAGTAGGCCTACCTGACGTAAGCGGGCCCAGTGCCGAGATCAAAGCGAAACTCAACGTAGCCGTCTTTGAGCGCCAGTGAGATGAAGTCTCCACTAGGACGCTTGACGTAGCCGTTATAGAAAATAAGTCCGTCGCCGGCGGTCGGTTTGATGATGATCTCGACCTCGGTGAACGACAGCACGCTGCGCTGCAGTCCGACGAACTGTAGAAACGACATTCCGTCGAACATCGGAACGTGCACCTGCTCACCTACACACACACACACACACACACACACGTCGCACAGTGTAGGACATTCCCCTCCGACATATTCCGCCGGACATTTCCTCAGCCCGGACAATTTCCCACCATTCCACTTAGGACATTTACCCCCCCCCTGGCTGTTAAAGCGAACATTTGAAAACTGACGCTAAACGTATGCACACTCCTGACCCTAACCGATCTACAACTATCAGTTTTGTACACGTTGACGGTAGATCGCTTTATATTGTTAATGGGGAATAGTGGAGACGGAAGGGGGATGTTTACACCATGTAAAATGAGGGGTGATTGTCCGGGGAAATATCTCCAGCGGGAAATATCCGGATCCCCCTCTACAGGTATAGACATAGACAGAATTGACGTACATGGGTTGACGCTATACTGTTGGTGGTATAACTCGTTGTTTTGAGAAGCCATTTTTACGTCACGTCGTCGGAACAAATGTAAAATCGTCGTCGCAGCCAGTGCGTTGTGCGCTGTGAATTCTACTGTACATCCAGCTTACACGGGACATTTTGTGGGTAAAATTGTACAGCTGACGACAATGTCATACACGAGACTGTATAGATGCTGACTGCCGTTTGATTAACAGCTATGAAGCCAGTGAACAGCCCTGCAGTCTGCGCTATCGTGTCGTCATTACAGGCAGTCGTCGAGGACCGCTGCCCTCGCTGCCCGATGATGTGTCCGGAGACTGACTGGACCCAGTCTCTGCGGATCTCATCGATCCATCTGATCCGAGGACGACCGGGTAGACGTTTCCGTGACGACCTAGCGATAAGTCAATCTGACAGCGCAGGGCCTGGCGTGCTGGCTATGCGAGTCTGCCTGGCCACGGCGCCCAAACTAATGCTCCGTCGTTTCGTTTAGTAATATGATCCATGACTGCAGGTAAAATTGTCTTGGAGGCACACTTCTCGATGGCTGCGGTCGTTTCAGACAAGCAGATCGCATAGATCTTTGTTTGGCGTTCGACACGGCTCCGTTATTGGCCCCATTACCTGTTCTGTTCATTGTTTACACGGTCGTGATGTTTGACATCAGATATGTCAGGCACGCAGCCGCGTTGTGACAGAAGGTATTATAAGTGAAGTACTGTTATCAGTCGGCTCGACTGTATTTTCTCGACAGACATGGGGTTGAAATTAAGGCTAAACAGTCTAGTCTAGTCTCTTTAAGTCTTTATGATATGAAATATGCAGGCCAAACAAAACGGCAGATTGGCTAAAACTTGATAAACAATCTAACGGATTAGAATGCGATTTCATTTAGCCGATATAATGCAATTTACATTAAAATTATGATTTGTGCATACCACAATAAAAGCTACTTACGGACTATTAGTCTACATTCGCCAAAGTTATCACAGAAATAAAATTGGCAGGTTTTTATGGCCCACAATGTAGTATACTAACGAGCAAGTTAAAACAGAGTTATGTAGCTGTAAAAAGACACATCGAAATAACAGAATAATAACACACGCTTAAATAATATGAAAAATCAGCATACGATGTTGGCAGAGGTTTCCATGTGTGCGGAGCGGGCAAAGACAGACAGCGGAGTCGGCGTCCTTAGCAACGCAGCTTCCTCCGTTCTGACACCGCATCCCGCGACACACATCCGCACTGCAGTCCGCTGCAGCACACGTCATACAAACTCAAATAAACTCACAAAAATCACCAATCGCTGCAACCGAATCGTAAGTGCACACTGTACAGTATTGTGACACTTAAAACATACATAACAAGTGTATCGGAGATGATACGAAAGGCCCCGCTCGCCGAAGCCAAAACTACATTAGAAAACAAAAAGTACGTTCTATAGAATCCCGGTATCTATCCCATTACAGAAATTCTGTTAAAAAACTGCTTCCCCACGCAAAGTGTCTCTGAAATCTGGCAATCAGCTGCTGCGTTATGGCCAACAAAGACTTTTAAAGCGGCGGAATTTTGAATTTTAAAAATGTTCATATTTGGTCATCTGGCTGTCATTGAGTTCCAAATTTGCTGTTGTGTACCAAATTTCATCAAAATTGGATGATTTTTCGTTGAGATGTGACGATTTCACGATTTTCAAGATGGCGGATCTCCGTCATTTTAAATTTTAGGGGTCCGGGTCCAATAATGGGTTCTTTGAAAAGCCAATGTGGGACTTCTTATAGGTCGTCAGTAGAGCTCTACATTGCTTAGTTTTTTGAGAAAATTGCGTTTTTGTGTACCGGTACGCATTTTGGCGACAGACAAACAGATGGACAAACGGACGGACAAACAAACAGACGAACAGATAGACAGAACCAATGCGTAAAGACGCTCTCGGTGGCGCAAACGGCGCCTTAACAAGAGGTCAAAGTAATTTGACCAAAAAACGCCTCACGGGAGCCCATTCCCCGGTTAGGGGTCATCCCATGGGGTCGAAAGTTGTACCACTGAATTCCTGGGGTAGGGTTTCCTATTAGTGTTCCGTAGTAACTATAGGCCTAGGATGCACCGTTTGGCCAGTGCACGCGCGTGACAACCAACCAACCAACCAACCAATGACCAACGACCAACGACAAACGACTAACGACGTCACGACACAGCCTATCTCAATAAGCGCCTCTTCTATACTAACGTAGAGTGAGGCGCTTAATAATACGGAATAACTTGCAGCGACCGGTCACCTGCCCCCACCGGTCAAACGCGCACCCAGTCATCTGCCCCTTAGGTCAAGTGCCCCGCCCCGTCAATCGCCCCCCCCCCAGCGCACACAATACACAACACCGTCAATGTGAACTAATGTACAGTGTGAAGTCCCAATTCTATTTTCGTATGACGCACGTAGTACTACACTAATTTATTATATTAAACAAGGTGGGCAATTTTTGGAAACTAGCACTAACCCGTACTCCTAACCCCATCCGACCCACGAGGCGGGGTCCTGACCCTAATCGACCCACGATACGGGGTCCTGACCCTATCCGACCCACGTCAGTGACGGAGGGCGACTGACCGGGGGCCATTGACCTAGGAGGGGCAGGTGACCGCGTGGGCGTTTGACCGGGGGGCAGGTGACCGGGGGGGGCATTTGAGCGGGGGGCACTGAAGGAGCGTTAAGTGGTCGTTCAAGGTCACTGAAGATGACGTCGATTGATATATAATATACGACTTTATATTGGTCTGCCATCGTAAGTATAGCTTTATCTTGTACCATTTTCGAGTTATTTGACGTTGAATAATAAAAATCGGCCAACATTTCTCAAAGTTTTTCTTATGAAAATGTTTCAGACTAGCTCGGTAGATGTCGTCCAAGAGTGTCAAACTATGTTTAACTTCCATAGAGTCTCAGAGCTGATTCTTGAAAGGAAACGTAAATTTTTGCAAAAATTTTGCTTGTGTGAAAATGGCATATGTCAAGGTCTTGCCTTTATGGCGACATATGAGCTGTCATCGTTGTGTGCCTCGCTTAGTTAAGGCATGTTAGTCATTTGTCGGATAAACGTGTCCGACTGACGCCACTATGTTTTACGTGTTTTTAGTTGTTTTTTTCTTTTTATGTGGTTGTTGTTCAATTGAACAGTGAATAATGTTGAATATAAAGTTATGAACGAATATCGAGTGGCACGTTTTATGGACGACGGTGTATATACATGTACGTGTGCACATGTTCCCTATAAGCGGCGTCAACAGATGGGCCGATGGGGACCAAACTTGACACACGGATTCATCTTCACCCACAGAATGTTTTAGTCAAGTCAAGGTGAAGGTCAGCGAAAATAGCCGGAGACTGTTAACACTGCGGCGAATGCCGTAGGCGTGCGGAGGCACCGTAGGCGCCGATTCGCTCCGTCCAGAGGACGGGTACCGGGGTATTACGTATAGGTTAGTGAAGTCATTGTCGATACTATCGGATGTGAGTAACCGCGAAGGCAGGCGGGCACTGTCCACATCACGGCGAAACAAACTGACCACGCTCGTGAGGAAAGATCGTGACGTATGACGGCTCGACTTGACGCGGTCTGAGAGTGACCTGAGACCGAAAAGCGGGCCGTCATATGTCGCGGCCGAGACTGGACTTTGCGGCCAGTTTGCTTCGCACTGTTGTAGACAATGCGCGACGGCCTTTTGCGTTCACTGCTACGCGAGTGTCGAGCGAAGGAATCCATTAAAGTATTTTGTCACGATCCGTTCCAGCCGAGGCCTAAAGTCTTAGTGAACGATAATGAGCCGATTTTGGACGTCAGCGACGTTTAATTAAAAATGTTGAACACATAGTATCTCTGAAAGTTTACTTAAATTTAAAAAAACTTTTTATTAAGTTATGTCAAAATATTTTAGGCATAGGGTAAACATATTTAGGCATAGGGGTCTGGTTTTCTTTTAAAGCGCAGACCGTGAAGTCGCTATTGCTGTTATGGAAACTGTGCAGCTGGTTCTCGGCAAATTTAAAAACTTTTCACGGTTGTCATTGAAATTCACTGATAACGCGCCTAACTACTGCAACTACAGAAACAAAACATTGTCGGAAATGACATTAGACAACGTAGCTACAACCCTCCTTGGTAGAATTTCATAAAAATAAGTAGGCCATAGAACCGTTATTAAAATGTCGCAGATTTCCTGAGAGATTATGCCTACTTTATTTTTTACCGCACCCTGTAGTCTATCTAATGAAGCTACTATTTATGTAGCAAGAGTAGGCTAGTATAGAGAAATGCTGCGGTATCGTCAGTCGCCTATTACCTGCACGACGTGGTTGCCATTGGTTTTGCGTGACGCAGTAGCAACCTATAGTTTTACTAAAGATGAGCCGGTGAACCGCAGTGGAAGTGAATGACACAGAAACAGACAGACAGACAGACAGACAGACAGACAGACTGACTGACTGACCAACATCATAGCCGTGTTCAGCATCGCCAATAAACGCTCCACGACGCATGTCGTACTGTTTGCCGTTGACAACAACACGACGCACGCATCCGACGAGACCACCAGTGACGCCAGTCCGGTCGCTAATCAGCGAGTAGTTACCGTAGCCACCCACGTAGAATTTTTCGAGGAAGTTAATCCGGTCGAATTTCCCCTGCACGCCACAACGCATCTATTCATTCGGTGGTTTAATTCAAGCAGCAAAAGATGAATCAGAAAGGCAGACAGTCGGTTAGTTGGAAGATTAATTTGGCGTCACTTTAGACGAACTGTGTGGACTGTTGAAAGAGCGTGTTTGCTCGAACGAGAAAAACACGATACACGGCTCAGACTGTATACACGGCAATAGTGATAGCTGTCTCGTCTAACTGATTAATTTCTGTCATCTCCACAGTCTCTGTGAAGACATGACATAGTTTCGTTGTGTATTTTATCTCACTTTGTCATCAAAACTCCCTTGTTCAGCTTTTTTCTTGACTTTTGGGGTAACGTCTAAAACATTCACACTTCACGACCAATCCACTAATAGACATGTCGACGGAGCCATATTATGATACGTATACCACAGCATATGCATATTAACTTTAGAACGTGGATGTCAGGCGTACCCATTTTTAAACAAGAAATACGTTCTGTCGAACTCGGAGTCTTTCCAATGCAACTATTTCATTTTTGATCACGTGACGTTCATCCAGTTCAAAATCTGCTGCCGTGTACAAAATTTCATCGAAATCGGATGATTTTTCGCTGAGGCGATATATCGATTTTCAAAATGGCGGCCGTCCGCTATCTTGGAATTGTTTTACCATCATATGAGACCACCCACGAAGTCTCTGTTGCTGACCGCAGCTGCCCGTCAAATTTCATGTCAATCTGATACACAGATCTGAAGATATAGCTATTTGAATTTTTCGCATATTTGGCTTGAAGTGCCTATTCAGGCCCCCAAATGGGGGTTTTAAGGGACTTTGGGCCCCTGAATGTGATTATTCATCATCGAGACCCCCAAAAGGCACATCCTTGCGTAAATCCGCGTCTTCTAAAAAAATCAGTTGAGGGGTCTGACCTGTAGGCGAGTTGACAGAAAGTGTGACACACAGACACACACACACAGACAGACAGACACACACACAGGTAAATTTATATTCTGTCCATGCATTGCATAGCATTGGACAGACAAAAAGGGTTGTATATCTGGATGACTTAAAGCGATAGGAGTCATGGTTATTTACCTATAAAAGCGTGATGATATACCTTTGATCGACCAGACGCCTGTGTTCCATTGTTGAGGCGAATCAAGGCGCTCCAGTCGCGCCGGTGAATCGTCACCGTGTTCCACTTCCCGAGATCAACCACGTTTGTCGTGCGGATCCGCGCAAAGCCAGATCCACAGTCGAACCTTCTCAAACCACCAAATCAGCAGTACTGTTGGTATTTGCTCGTTACGAAGGAGAAGCTTGCTACAGCGTCACTGTTTAGCCCGGTACACACCGGCGACAAAGTCGACAGTCGACAAAACGGCGACATATCGGCGACAAAGTCGACTTTCGACTTTGTCGCCGATTTGTTGCCGATACTTTCGACTTTGTCGCTGATACTTTCGATTTGTCGCCGATTTGTCGCCGGTTTGTCGAAAGTCGACTGTCGCCGGCTCGTTCGACTTTGTCGACCGTCATTGTCGCCAAAGTTGAACGTGTTCAACTCGGTCGACTAGTCGACTTTGTCGAAAGTGGGTAATTTTTGTCTCCCAAATGTCGAGTCGAACGTCCTTTCGACTTTGTCGCCAGTGTGTACCGGGCTTTACGGCGCAACGTTGATTCCTTATAAAACACGCAAATGTATAAAATAACTAGACAGCATCCAGACAGTACAAACCTCCGCCAAAGTTGACCATATAGCAATGCGCTAAACTTAGTGTAGCTGAGTGGCGCCATCTCATGCTTACATTTAAGAATTAGCAGGCACATGTTGGTAATGCCCTGTTTCGCGAAACGACATAAAATGTGAAAAGTTCCAGGATCCGAATCCAGATCTAGACCACCCTCAAAGGCTAATCGACTGTTTCTTGTTTCGAGACCCAATCCTTGTACAAATTTAGTGAAAATTCGTCCATAACTTTTAACCCTTTAATCGCCACATTAAAACCGCAGAGCAACGGACCATCATATAGCAATACAGTGATTGGTACACTGCCCCATGTCATACATTTTTAGAAAGCTTCTGTCGAACTGATGTTAGGTCCTATTTGATATGTAACGCAACTGACCGTTTTCGAGATATTTGCCGTCAAATGGCTTTTTAGCAGTCATACAGTTGGAAGCCTCTAAAGATATCGCCATCAAAAGAAAAGAAGACTTGTTCGGATTATATATCTATCGTCGTGCAACATTTCACGCCGGTCGGTTGTACGCTGCTGAGATATCTCTCACAGAACATATAGATACAAAGAATCGCTTCAAACTTAATACCCGCCATATGGCGAGTAGTAGACAGCGACAGCGCTGTCGTTCGAACGTTAGGCTGTTGGGTGATTTTGTCAGCGCTGTAGCGGGCGGCGAAAAATCAACGGGGCAGAAAGGACCGGTTTGCTCAGAATCATTGATTGACGCCGCCGGGTCTTGTTACCGGCCACGAATCGATGGCGCGTTCCTTCAAAGAGTTGCGCCGGTCAGTCTGATAGAACTACGCCGCCGTTGATAGTGACACTATAGCGTTCCGTCGAACGACTTGGTTCGCGATTCACCCTTCAACGGGCACATTAAAACCGCAGAGCAACGGACCACCATACAGCAATACGGTGATTAGTACACTGGCTGTTGATGGGTGGGTTGTTACATTGGGTACAGCGAGGAGAAGCCTGTGCGGGCTGTGGCCCCGCCCAGTCCCCTCCTCGCTATACCAAATATAAGAGCTCACCTATCAAGAGTAGGTTATACCATAGTCTGGAGTGGTATACACGAGTGTAACGAGTGTATACCACACAGACTATGGTATAACCTACTTATTTCATGACCGTCGTGCTAGGGCCAACACGGGCCTGCTAACAGCACGATCAACTGGTCACGCTTCCGTGGCGTGAGTTACGGGACGTTGTTTCACTCCAGACACTGTGTTGAGAGATAGGCGACAAAAGTAGGTCATAAAATAACGGCCAGTGTACCAACTTCATATTATTTGATGTGGCGCTATAATTACCTCTGTATTCTGCACTTGTTCTGCTTGCAAACATTGGTTGCATTATGGAGTCATTGTATATTCTGTAAATTCCTTTTTTTTCAAATTTAACTCGTGTATGCTTCTTTTTTACTTAATTTTTGTGTACTCTTGTACGATATCCATTACAAATAAAGGGTTAATAGTCCCAGCGCGGTGCAGGAACATCTGGTGAAGCTAGACAGAATGATCGGCGCTGACTACTCGGTGCTCTACATACTGCGCTCCGCAACAGCGACGACGTTGGCAATTAACGCCAATGGCGCGGCGCCTTGTTACCGCTGCTTCTTCGACCGACTGACCGCCGGCCAACAGTCGACACAGTCGGACGGGGCCGCCGACGGCGCATCATGACCGACCGTTAAAGCAATTAGCACCGTCTCTGACCCTCCAGCGTCTTCCGGGTATTGCTTTCCTTTCAGGCGTCGTCGGCGAACAATTTCCAAAAATTGCATTGCCACTATAGACGCCGTGGACGCTGCCTCTGGTGATGTATGGCCAGGGTTTCGTCCACAGCTACAGATGTGGCAACAAGTGTCATATCTAGCGCGCTCTGTGCTTCTGATATCAAATCAATTCACAGTAGTGAGAAGTGCCACGATACAGTGATATAACACACGCTGGCAGCTTAGCGTTATCGAGATAACAACGACACTATCGCCATTGCGATAAAAAGCCGGCCCGCCCGCCGCGCCAACTCGAATCGTTTGCTGTACAAGTCGATATCTCTCAGACAGTTGCTGTAACGACACTTTTATATTCATCTTTATTCACCACAATGTCCTTTTTACACCGCTGCTAACAAATGACATTTAAAGAAAAGACATCGTTTTCATAGACTGTAAATTCAGCATTGCGTCAGCAATATTGTCTGAAATTTTTATTTAAATTGGCTAACATTTGTAGAAGCTGTGCAAAAAATAAAAGGGTTCCTTTTATTTCCGTTTACAGTGTATAACGTTAACACGTATTCTATTGTATCGTATATAGGCCGATTGCATTGCACTACACTGCAGTACTGTATCACACTTTACGTTGTAACCTTTATTCAGTGTGATTTACCTATACGATAAAGACAATGTTGAGCAGAGATGTTAAACGAGGCCAAATTCTTCAGGCCGAGGCCGAGGCCAAATTTAAAGAGGCCTAACAGAACATGACATTTCACAATGAAAATAATGCTGTAAAACACTGCGCAATCGTTAATGCCATCAGTTCTCTAATAACATCGCACGCATTCTGAAAAGTGACAGTCCGAACTGTTACGCTTATTCTTTCATTAGAGCAGAAAAACTATTCCAAAAGGTAAGGACACCAGGTTCCACTAAAGTTCGAGGCCGAGGCCACAAGCTGGAGGCCGAGGCCAAAGGGTCCCGAGGCCAAGGCCAAAGCCGAGGCCAAAATTTTGGCCTCGAGGACAGTTTGGCCTCGAGACTTTGACGTCTCTGATATTGAGGTTTAACGTAACAAAGTGTATGTCGCCATTGCACCTTCGGCAGCCGAGGCTAATGCCCAAAACTGCCATATCGTTATGTTGATATCGCGGTGCAGCAGACTTAATAGCTGGTGACGACGACTGCAGGTGTCCGAAATAGATTCCTAGGTATTTGGCGACTTCGTCTGGCCGTAAGCAAATCGATCAAACTGTTATTTTTGTTAATCCGATCACACCTTGAGCAAGTTATCCACGAGGATGATGTGATCTAAATAACCTATACCTGAGCTCGATGCGTCCGCGTTGTAGTGACAATGAGAAGAAATCTGACTGTGCGTCAGGATGTGCTGCACTGAACAGCACGAGTCCATCCAGCGCGTCCGGACGCAGCTCCACGGTCATGTGCAGCTCACGGTGTGCGCTGCGTAGCACTGGAAATGCGATGTAGCCAGCGCCGTCGAACTTGGGATATTTGGCTGTCATATCTGCACACACCGGCAAGTACGAGTGAAATCGACTACGTCATATCCACGCCTTGAAAAACTTTGCAAGACCGTAACAATGTACGAAAAATATGTGCGTGATATATTGCGACTGCAACAGTAGTCGTTGTATTCCTGCAATATACAAAAAAATTCAGCTGTTGTATAGACAGGCCGCGCGACGCTCCGCGTCGTTGAAAGTTTTGCTAAGTTTCAATAACTGCGTGCCTTTGAAATATTGGGTCATTCAAGATAATTGAATGGCACCATTCGATTGATGGTGTACGGTTTCTTATTCTTGGTTTCGACTTGTAACTTGCACCGTTTGCAAGATATAGGCGACAATTAGTATGAAAACCCTAACTCTAGCCCACCCTATAACGTTATTTGACGCTCCCGTTGGGGTGATCACGTTGGAATTTGACAAAGATGGTATTTCTAGAAACTAGAATGATAGGGATACAATGTGGCCTTTACAGCTTAACGACAAGTTTCTACAAGACCTTGATGGACGGACGGAAGACGACTGCAAGACCGCGCTTTGCAATGCGTATAGCGCGATAGAATGTATTTTATATACTGGTTTGCAGGAAAGGTTTTATACACAGTTGCGAAGCCACAAATTACCGCATAAATATAGCGTTATATTCGTTGGTGGCATACAGAGCTTAAAATGTAACCAAATCAACACAACGCACTTGTAACTAGACAATGTTCTTTTTTCTTCTAATGTTTACGATAATTTGGTCTGCATGGTTGTGCGCGAATCCTCTTCACTCGAGCCTGTCTTCTGTCATCACTGCTGTTCAGTGTACCTCTCAGGTCTTGGTCGCACTCTAAGGGCACTCTTTAAAGCCCAATGCACAGCGGAAAACTGAACTGAGCTGGGTCGCTCAGTTCGGTTGAGTTGAATTGAGATCAGTTTTCCACTGAGCCGGTGTTCATTCAGTTAACTGAAACTGAAACTGAAATTGAAAAATATCTGAAAAATAACAGCAAGTTAACTGTAACTGTAATAGTAACTGAAAAATCAGAAATAACTGTAACTGTAAGTGTAACTGAAAAATGTAATAAAGTTAACTAATAAATAAAGCAAATAACTGAAAAAAATTTCCTGGGCTCATAACAAAAAGTCTTGCTTAGGGTACTTGGCTTTGTCTTTTGACTGATTATTAATTCTTCACACAAGATGTAAACAGCGGCAGTAGCCACTGAAAAGGTTTAAGTGTCTGGCTGAGAACATCATGGACCGCAACTCGGCAATCAGCTCAGCTACTGGTACCAAGTTACCAACTCGACTGAGGATGAGCTGGCTTCTTACGCCTCACTCACTCACTCACTGCTGCGCTTGACCAGCTGAGGGTCGTAGCGTCCTCCACATCGAACGATCCTGGCCCGCGATCCAGGCAGCACCAACAGATAGGCCAACGTCTTCTTCCACTTGCTGCA
>Ga0209149_1001461_pt1 | contig 11991 bp, 12 predicted proteins | sample WorMetTyACAVOLI2_FD_187423 | JGI IMG/M metagenome (GOLD analysis project Ga0209149, IMG submission 187423) | Marine gutless worms symbiont microbial communities from Max Planck institute for Marine Microbiology, Germany - Olavius algarvensis... ... | reverse complement strand
ACTATTTCTGATCGCAGCGCCTACGCAGTGCCTGTGCACCAAATTTACAGCAGCGGAACACTACCAAGCACTAAATAGCGGCAGTCAATACACTTGCTTTTTACAGTGTATATATATATATTAATTTGCACTAAGTGTGTTTACTAAGAAGACAACATGATGCATTAACAACAGTGTAGGAATACTGTCATTGAGCTTGATGCGTTATGTACAGATAACGGCGTTCAAGCCATTCTTTGTTTCATTGACTCTGCCTTACTCTACAAAACGTGGTGAAGAATTTGCACTGCAAGCAACCGTCTTCAACTACCTTAGCACCCCTCTGCAGGTAAATATTGTCTGCCTGTGACTGGCAGTTCTACGTGCCAAATTGATTGCATATGCCAAATTGTCTGTTTTGCAATTCCATTTCATTATTTATTATTTTAGTATTCGTTATTTTATGGAATAGTTGTTGTGGTTTAATTAGGCAACAGTGACCCTCAAACAGTCGGATTACTTCAAAGTGCGTGTTCCTAATGCCATTCTGCCTCAGAAGCGAACCGTGTCAGCACCTGTTAAGGTCAGTCTGCAGTTGTTATGTAAACTATTCTGATAATTTTCTGGTAATTCTCAAGCCTGTACAAGTCTTGTTGTAACAGTCTCCAGAATGTTTATTGGTCGCAGTAGTGGAATCAGTAACATTCAGCGTAAACCATTAAATAGTTGTCCAGAATGTCGGCTAAAAATCCTATATCACATTGATATGTGTTCTTGCTGTGATATCCACATTGCCAAATACGTACTTGTACACAATTCTAATTATTTGACGTAATTGCTGAAAGACTTAAGTAATGATATCAGAGTGTAATAACATTTGTTTAAATTGTGTTACCCTTGGTATCGTCGAACATTGACTGGTAATTTACATTTGCAGGTGAACAGTAAAGATGCTATGTCAACGTACTTCTGGATTGTCCCAGAAACACTCGGTCAAATGCCGATTGAAGTGAGTGCTGTGTCTGGCTACGCTGGTGATGCAGTTCGTCGGCTGCTACTGGTGGAGGTAAATACGTTAGTGGAATGTTGTAATGGCTATTGTAGTAGTCCGTGTAGGCTAAGCAGTAAAAGCAGTGGGACTGATAAAGGAAGAAAAACATTCATAATCAGTTTCTGTTGCTAAGGAGATTAGACGAAATTGGTATGTTTTACATTGTTTAATATTGCAAAACAAGGCATTATTAGCACATGCATCTCTCAGCATGCCAGTTTTTTTGTATAATCAATCACGAGATGGTGCCACTCACCTATACCATATAATGCGTTGCGACTGGCATGATACCAACATTAACCACTAGGTGCGGGTATGGTCAGCCTTGGCGGACGTTTTGCAGTCAGTGGGTGTATTCTAGTTTCAGTTAGTACTAAGGTGTTAACAAAGGACACATTGGTTTTGCTATGACAGCCAGAAGGCATTCCTTCCGAGTACAGTACATCAACGTTCATAAGTTTGTCTGCTGGTGAAACTTACTTCAGTTCTTCAGTCACGTATCCAGCAATGGGCATGAGCCCGTTACTGCCGGAGAATGAGCCCCTTACTTACGCTGGTACACTGGACATATCATTTCCTGCCGACGGAGAACTGGTGCCTGGCTCTCAGTATATAGAAGTTACTGCCATTGGTAAGCTGTGAGCAACTTTCTTGCACCATTACTTAACTTTTCTATCTACTTCAGATGCACAGCTGTTGTATAGTATATAGTGCTGGAGTCAAAAAGGAATAAGGGTGCTTTGAATAAGGGTGTTTTGGGCCATGTGGGGTTGAAGACGTTGACCAATAGTAGCGCACCATTCAAAGATGACGCCTAGTCGTCACGCTTATCAAGTTGTCGTGGTAGTCTGATGCGGCTTTTTATTAGCTCACGTTAGTTTTTGTGGTTTATTCTATCACTCATTTGTTCTATTAGTATTAAATACTACATTTTTGTTTAATAGCATCGCTGTTCTTCTGACAATAGACGTACAGCGTCTTATTGTATTGTTGTAGGTGATTTGATGGGACAGTCACTTGATGGTCTCGGGAATCTGCTACAGATGCCGTACGGCTGCGGAGAACAGAACATGTTGCATTTTGCTCCTGACGTTTATATACTTAAGTACTTTGAAGCGACTGGACAGACTGCCAGCAGCATTGTTACCAAGGCCAAGCGCTTTCTCAATGCAGGTATTGTGGATCCTAGAAAAGTAATCCTAATGTAGAAACATTCCTGCATCACTAATACTTTTTGATCTAGTGTAGGGTACTGTTAACCAAGTCACATTGTATTACATTATTACTTCATGTCATTTCTGTTGGTGGACTTTGTGCACTTCATAAATGGTTGCATTGTATTATTGCAGATTTATTCAACTGTATTATTTGCCTCTGTGTGTACAGTATTGTGGAATATGTGAATTGCTGTGACAGGATATCAGCGAGAGTTGACCTATCAGAGAGCTGATGGATCATTCAGTGCATTTGGAAACACAGACAAGAATGGAAGCGTATGGTTTGTAATATCCCTGTTCGAATATTGCGTTCAGTTGCTAATGTTTGCTAATATTACATTGATCACTCATCTATATATGCCTAAATACACGTTGTTTGTTATTGTAGAATATATTTTACCATAACCACCTGAACTCAACGAAAACGAGTGTAATTGTTGCATTAGTTCTGTGAATTTCAAAACGTTTTTAAACAAAATATAGCCAACCATACATTATTGCCTTGATCTGCGGTTACTTTACTGTGGTTGTTATGGCAACAGGCTGAGTGCATTCGTAGCCAAGTGTTTCCATGAGGCTCGAGATTTCATTCCAGTTGACGACACAAAGATCGCAGCAACACTGAATTGGCTGATAAGCAACCAGTCGCCGAATGGTTCGTTTTCAGAGCCGCCACACGGCCGTGTAATTCACAGAGATATGCAGGTATTGTTGTACTCAATCATACTTTTGTAACTTGTTAACGAAGATAGCATCATATCTCGATGCTATTAAGTGACGCTTGTTATCTTGTGCATTTGTGCAAGTGAGTTTCTGTTTCATGCAACTGTGAGAGTCATCCACAGGTATTTGGAGACTTTGTGAGCAAAGAAACAGTAAAAAGTGAGGTTGCTGTTGTCAAGTCAACAGAATAGAGTACAGTTCTGTGGCAGAATGTATGTATTGGTAAGTTGTGTATTTTTGAGTTTTTGTAGTAATTTCAACTATTACACAATAATTTGTACATAATTATGTTTTTAATTATGTACAAATTATATAAGCTGTGTGTTCTGAGTTTCTGTAGTAAGTTACACTATTGCACCTTTATTGCACATAATTAACCATAATTTTGTATATGTAAATGCAGGGTGGTTCGGCTGGCGGAATTGCTTTGACGGCTTATGTCGTTATATCAATGCTGGAGAACTCGGACAACGTGAAACTGAATGTTAGTGAATATTGTGTTCATTTTTAGCATTGCACTTGGTATTTGCTACAATATTTTGTCTGATATCCATTCTTTCAAAACGGCCAATATATTTGTAGCCAGATGCTTATAAGTTTAATATTGTATGCTGCAGTAGTGTTCAAGATCATTTTCTTTAGGAAGGTTAAACACAGTAGGAGTTCGCTGGTGTGGGATGTGATCCCCAGAAAATTTGTTGTTGAAAATGTGAAGAGAACCTGTGGAAACAACAGTTTATTGAGATTACTCACAGAGAAGTCTAACATGAATAATTGACTTCAGCCGCTGTTGTTGTCCTTTTCTCATCTTTGCAAATCATTTAAACTAGTATCTACTAGTCTAAATCTCTCTGTCTCCTACACGGAATGTGACGTTGTCCAGGCTTACAGTCACTGCAGTGCTTAAAGCCCTGTTGAATTCGGGCCGAATTAACTTTTACTCACAAAGTCTACATAGTAGAAGCCACGTCACTGCCTTAATTGCAGCTATGTGTTCATCGCGTTTTAGACGCTGTTACCTTGTTTTTCAAACTTGTTTATAGCTCTGTTATGATTTCATTGAGTGTGGTAAAGATTTGTTAATACTGAAACTATCAGTTAGTTGCATTACGTATACCTGGTGTTTGTTCAGGTATCTTCAAGCTTTCTCCGTTCTCGCAGTCTTGCTATACAATATCTCGAATCTAACCTGCCATCAGCAGCGTCAGATCCATACGCACTGAGCATCATCACTTATGCTTTGACGCTCGCCGGTAGTTCAGAGGCCAAGAGTGCACTTCAGCAGCTCGATGATCTTGCCATCGTCAAAGGTTTACCAGCAGCATTTACTTCATCACCATATCATTATGATAATTTCATATGGATTTTAAATGAATTTTAAATGGATAATTTTTAATGGATTTTAAACACATATTAGTGCAAAGGAAGCTAATATTTTTGAGACGTCTTCTGATCATAAAGAATAAGATTCCACAACCTTGTCTTGCGCATTACGTTCAGACAGATGATTTTTACAGGCTGTGTTTCACGTACAGTATTGACATTAACTTGTGTGTAGCTTCTGCTGAGCATATTAAGTGTGCTATTAACGACGACTTTTATAGAGCTGTTTTTGATGTTGCATAATTTTGTATTATTTGTCTGTCGCCTGTCCATTGTCTGCTTGCTTTAGCGAATAAACGTCATCATAATCTTTATTCACCTGTGAGTGGTAGAAAAAATAGTTAAAACAACAAAAACTTAAAAATAGTGGATCTTAGCGAGTGCGTCAGCAAGACGAATACCCGCCATACCAGGGCAGTTAAAACTATGTGCAACACCGCTGCCCCCTTTTCAAGGGCATAATTTCTGTCAATCACTGTATGCCTTTGTCTACTCGACTTTATCATTGCTGAGCGCGTTCTGTGTGCAATAGCCAAGTTTCTTGTTCACCTCCTTTGGGAAAGGGATGGGCGAGGTGAAATGGGAGGAGGAGGGGTAGGGGAAGAGTGGACAGGGAAGTGGAGGATATGGATTGCGGGAAATGCACGACAAAATATCCCCGAAATGCAACATATTTGGCATTTGGGGACGCTCCTTGGGGGGCTACTGCCCCATGTCATACATTTTTAGAAAACTTTTCACGAGCAAATGACTGACAAATCTGTAAAGACTGCAGTGATAATAATAAACCATTCGTATTTGTCTATGAAATGGAAGTTGATGATTCTCTACTTAACAGGCAGTATTGAGACAATGAAAAGCAGTTGAACATTTTGTAGAGTAATGCACGTTGAAAGTATGCACCATATGATGTGTATGCACCATATGATGGGCACATTACACTAACATTAGACTTGATGTGCTGTTGTAGATGGTTTGAAATACTGGCACAAGGCTAGAAGTGACGACTCGACGACGCCAGATCCCGGGAGATGGCGGGCACCTTATCAACGTGCTCGGTCTGTCGACATTGAGACGACGGCCTATGCTTTATTGACGTACGCACGTCTCGGGGACTTCAACGGAGCTGTGCCGATCGCCAAGTGGATCGTTTCACAGCGCAACTCGCTCGGAGGTTTCTCCTCAACACAGGTAGACAACAGTTCTCTTTCTTTCACTGTGCAGCATTGAGCTGAGCGAGAAGGATCACTTTGGGCTGAAAGTATTGGTGAAAAATAATTACCTGTGTGCCTCTGGCGGAGGAGGTATAGCGATCACCCGTGTTGTGTGTGTGTTTGTATGTCCGTCTCTGTGCAAGATAACTCATGAACACATAAATGGATGTTCGCCAAACTTGATAGGCAAGGACAAGGGGTGATGAATTTTGGAGAAGTAGGCCTAATTAAATTTTGGTGTTGATCCTATTTTCGATGTGGATCCAGAATCACTTTTCCACTTTTCTTAGCATTGCAAGGTAGAGAATTTTACGACAATATGAGGCATTACTCATACATTGATTGGCCCATTTCACCAAAGTTGGTGATACAAGCGGACAAATCCTATACATTTTGGCGTTGTCCCGGATCCTAATCAGTCTGACTGGATACATTTTCAGATCACGATCAGAATTCCAGGTTACATTGGTTTTATATTAAAGACTAGATGTTGCCATTTTGTGTCCCGCACGCAGACACAGTATAATATTGGTATTATTACCACACGACGTGCAGTGCAGTACGTGCAATATATCATTGTTTCATACGTTGTTTCTTAGTTAAGTTGTTTATTTTAATTAACCGTCTTATATCAACTGTACTACCATCTTGATAGTGAATAAGAATCATCATAATATGTTGCAGCAACATTTTTGCACTTTATTATTTCTTTAGGCTTTTTATTATTATAGACATTTTATGACTCCACCAGGCCAGCCTGGCAGGTGGAGCTGTTACCTTCCCTGGTTGTCCGTTCGTCCGGATGTTCGTTCATCTGTCAGTTTCGTTCATTTGTTACCAAACTTGTGAAAATGATATTTTAGATATTTTAAAAACCAGTCAACTGATCTTGATATAAATTGGCACAAATGGTCCGCGGGGCAGCGGCATAAAACGATCATACTTTGGGGGTCAGGAGGTCAAAGGTCAAGGTCATACGAGGCCGAAAATACACGCGGAGGCCTGGCGGAGGCATCGTTTTCGACCCCTTGGGTGGTCCTGTAGCTTTTCCAGTTACGTACTTGTACACAGGAACTAACACAGATTGGTTACTGAGTGTTGAATGCGTGCAGGACACTGTGGTTGCTCTACAAGCGTTAGCTGAATACGCTGCTCTGACGTCGGGCAACGATGCCACACAGAATCTAGCAATAACTGTTGCTGCTGACACTCTGACGCACAGTTTCACCATTACCAGTCTTAACGCTCTTGTTCTCCAGTCCGTTCAGGTACTCGTATTACACTTTCTACAGTTTATAATCCATTTATTATTAACAACTGACTGTCAGTTTTGCAGACTGCGCTAGCAGTCACTGAGATCAGTTTTGGTTGACTTAGCCCGTCTGTCATAACGTGCGACTGCTATGGACTGAACATATGCAAATTTAATGATTGCAATAATAACTTAATGTTACCGTAATACCGGCCAGCAAGAACTGACATAGACTACGCAGTTCTTTTCAGAATTTTAGCATAATTTTAATCTAGTATGTTAAATAAAAAAGGATAAAAAATAATTGCAATTCTGCTGAAAGATAAACAACAGCTTGAAAATAGTAGTTGAGTTCTCAGTGACATCTTGCGGTCAGTACAGCTATTGTGAAGTGTGGTCAGTCCATTAACTTGAAACTGTTACCGAATGGATGCGTCATCTCCTCACTGTTATACATCAGCTGTTGGCTTCGCAATTTTAGATCGGTCATAGACCAAATTTGTGATAGCACCGTCATACTTTTATATATGCCAACAAAACTTTAGGCGTATTCAAATCGATCTGTTGAATGCACAGATTCCATTAACAGCTACCACGGTTTCACTGGAAGCAACTGGCAGTGGAGTCGGACTCGTGCAGGTAAGAAAATATTAATAATTAACAGCTGCTTAGTTGCACATTTTCACTTACTTTCATGCATTTTTCGCTTTGTTGATTCGCCTCTTTCTTCAGGTTGTTTGGTGGCCACAACGAACCAAGTTATTTGAACCTCATACCTCAAAGCTCAAACACAGAAAATACAGTGGGTGACTTGAAAAAATAGATCAGACTTATTCTTAGACCAAATGGATTATCTGATTGGCAAATTACGAGATCAGACCGAAGTTCAGATTAGAACACGGATTAGACCAAACTCTAAAACCTACCACATCAACACATCACTTTTGTTTACAATTGGCAGAAAAAGCGTCATCAGTGACGCAATTGATGAGTGGTGCTGCACTTCAGGCGTGTATTTGTGCCAAAGGACGATATTTTGAACATTTAATGCGGATGTTTACGTTTTTGAGATCAGAAGAAAATCAAGTGATTTCTTCTATTTTAGTCTAATCTCTTAGAGATTAGTAGTCTAATCTCTTAGAGATTAGCAACAAAGCTCTGTATTTTTACATCATGCAGTTGCCGATTAGACCGAAGTGTTCAGGATTAAGTTCGGTCTTAGACCGGATATCAGACCGAATTCCGGACTGATCTTGAAGATAAGACCAAACGCTTGTCGTCATTTAAAAAATTTATGGAAATTAGGTCTCAAACCGAAGTTTCGTCTAAGAACTAAGTCTGGTCTATTTTATCAAGTCACCCACTGTCGGTACTGTTTTTGATCCACATACGTAGTTCAAACAGAGAAAACAGACTGTATTGGTGATCATGATGATGATGATTGATATGCTAATATATATGGTCAAATATTTTGCTGCGCCACTCATCTTGAGCATGCACAACACTTGCAAACAGTTGCTTCGTGTTAATAACTCCTGTATTGTAAAGCAGATTCACATATTTATTTCAACTTATATTTATGGTCGTTAGTTGAACGTCAAGTATTACTACTACGGTACCAAATCCAGTTCGCAGCGCAACAAAAGAGCAGTCGGTCAACCTCAGAACATCGATTTGGAGGTGACGCAGAAACAGGTCGACAATGCGCACATCACTGTTCGCTCCTGTGCAAGGTATTATGTCGTATTGATTGACAAATATGTGACAAATGCACATAAGCAGCATAAAAGGAACACTCAGTGAAACTACAGAACGTACCGTACCAAACACCACATTATTATTATTATAATATAGTCTTGAGCATAACTTTCGCAAATGTTTACCAAGTTTAAAAATTTTTTCACTGTTGGATTCTGCAATAAATTTGCAGCAAGGATCTTGTTATATTTTCCACGACACCTTAGGCATGTCACCTTGCGAAACTTCAACTGCGTTCGACTTTCTGCAAGTAACTGATGGTTTTTGTGGGCGTGTATTTGTATATACGTTTTTCGTTTTCTTCGTTTTACGGTTTTGATGTTTTTTAATTGTATTTTTTCACTGTCTCATGTATGTTTTTCTCCACATTGTAAAGCTGTGCGATTGACATGGTTTTTTTCATTAAAGGCTACTTGACTTGACTTGACTTGTCCAAATTGGAGAAAACGCACCTGATATGCGTCGATGATGGAATGAATATTAATGGAACATACTGCCGTGACGTGCTGCTGACTGACCAGCTACTGCCTGTCACGCGTGAGATCTCTGGCGAGTTCTTTATCTTCCAGCAAGACAGTGCTCTTGCACACAGGGCACGTGAGACAATCAGACTTTTGAAATGGGAAACTTCCATTTTCATTTTACTCGATCTGTGACCCCAAAATAGTCCAGATCTGAACCGGTTGACTACTGAATAGTTGGGGAGAGAAATACAGCAGCGGCTGTGCCAGACGAAGGTTAGTGACGTTGATAATAATAATAATAATAATATCCAAGACAATGTTTATGGTGCTGTCATCATGGCAGAGCCATTGCGAGAGTTCACCCGAAAGCTGATACTCATTTACCGTCCCACGGACTGTAGAAGGCTGAGTCGACTTAGTTGGCTGGTTACATACCAGTTACATAAACTGAAGTAGTGTATATCTGGCGTGGCTTGGAGCAAAGCATGATCAATGATGCAATAAATGAGCGGCGCAAACGTCTCCATGTGTGACTTTGTACCAAAGGAGGATATTTAAGCATTTAATACGCACCTGCTAACATTTAGTTTCCTGATTCCATGAGCATTAAAAGTCAACCGGTGTTATTGTGTTAAATTTGTCAATTATTTGCTATTTATGATCTTTTGTACCGTATTTCACAACGTAGTATAGCGACATGCTTAAGATGCAGCGGGAAATACAACAACGGTCTTACAAGACTTACTGCAAATTTAGTGCCGAGTCCACGAGTGAAATTTTGAAAATCAGTTAATATTTACCAACGTTATGCTTGTTTTTTGACTCTTGTGTTTGTATGATTTTTAAGGTGCATTGCATTGTGCATTCACTAGTAACGAAGCACATTTTATTCCAATAGCACATATTATTCTGTGTGTGCATTTTAGCATCACTTTTGTGTTTCTTTTCAGTACTGATGATATGCACATATTACGATAATTTTTAGATGTTTAATTAATGCCAAGTTGAGTAATAATGCGAGAAAATGGAGGATCAATATGATAAATGAAAGAGATATATTTGAGCCCTAAAACAATGTGTTACAACAGACGAATAACCAGTAAGCAATTTTAACATAAACTGCATTAAAGATTTCAAACACGTGTTTCACAGTCAGCTTCAGTCTAGTTTGAGATTGCGTTGCACTGATGCGCTGTTCTGTTATTCATTGTGGTGCAGGTGGTTAGGATCAGAGGTCAGTGGAATGGTGATCATGGAAATTTTCATACTGACTGGATATGTAGCCGATAACGTCAATGAGCTGAAGAGCCAGTCGGAAACCGTGAAGAAAGTCGATAGTAGCGAATCAAAGATTGTCTTGTATCTGGACGAAGTAAGGATTTTGCATCTGAAACACAGCAATCATCTTAACGTTCATGAAAACTTTGTCAAATATCAGCATATTTTATAACATTTGGCTGGAGTGCACGTAACGAATCCTGCAGCGCCTATCTAGCACATTTTGTGTGACTTGCGTACTACCTGATGAACAACCAGTTTGTTGCAGGTTGAAAGCCTATACTGTATTTACTTTAGGGGTCCGAAAAAATCAATATTTTCAAAATAAGTCCGGCAAAGAGCAACTGATCCGGACCAAATTCGGTATACGTGGACAGGTTAGGGGGTGACAACGTTCATGGAATTTTGGGCACGATCAGCTTATTTTGGGCAAAATGGGGGGCTGCGACGAGTCCCGCGGAGCCCAAGTTTTTTTGTGTGGTAATCCATACGACCTTTTGGCAACTTTGCAACGGCTGATTTTCACCAAATTTGGCCACGAAACGTAGTTCGGTGTCCCGTCGATAAATCCGGAAAGACATTTTCGAAAATTTTCACTTTATGGGTTATTTGCCCCCAAAATTTGAAATCGAAAGACGGTCTAACAGGCACCTCACTCAGAGCAGGCTACATCAGGCCAGAGGATGCACTGCAGAGAGATACTGTTTACTCCACGTTGTAGTGCAAGGGCAGGGAGTTTGAACGGTTAGGTCTACTTTTTCGTATGACGTACAGTTGCGGAGCTACGCGGCGTCAAAGTTGCCCAATTTTCGGATTTTTGCTTGTTTTCCCCATACAAAACCCCTAAAACGTACTTTCCGGTGACCAGCCTACAGCCCAGCGGTTACATCGCAGAATGATTCCGATTTTTCCATGTGTTAGTCGAAGGTCCAAATGTTTTCCTGCGACTTCTGGTAGGGGAGCTGGGGACCCCCAAACTTTCCTAAATTTTCGCCTATGGTAAATGGCTATACCCATACAGAATGCTATTACACGGCACGTCAGATCTGGACCGAAGATGTCTGAAAAAGCGCAATTCTAAGGACGGATGTACTTTCTGACCAAATATCTTCGGTTTGCCCCTACCCCAAAAAAGCCGAAATCACCCCAAAACCCCATTTTGGGGGACCTTTCAATGAAAAACCTATTATAGAGATAGCTCTCCGTAAGTCACAATTTAATGGAGCTACGAAGCTAAAACTTTACAGCTATATAGTAGTAGTAGTAGTAGTAGTAGTAGTAGTAGTAGTCGTGTATTTGTATAGCGCATCACGCAGTGCCTCTAATGCCTCTAAAAGCTACAAGACTGCTTTTAGCCTCTAATATAGGTGTAGGCAAGTACTTGGGGTGTCAGAATTTTTCCGCTAGGGAGCGTCCGTTGGGCGCAGGGCCCCCTAATGTAAATTTGGGACCCCTCTCGGAAATTACTAGAGCTAGAAAGTTGAAATTAAAAACACAATTAGATGTGGTAAAGTACTCGCTTCGGGTAAAAAAATATTTCAGCTAGGTGGCGTCCAACTCATACGTGACTTGCACACAGGAACAACTGCTCGGGTTCGAACTCCTCAGGGAATGTCGGATGTGTTTTACACAACATCAGGAGTCCGTCAAGGTTGTATACTTGCTCCTGCGC
>Ga0209149_1001460_pt1 | contig 11993 bp, 9 predicted proteins | sample WorMetTyACAVOLI2_FD_187423 | JGI IMG/M metagenome (GOLD analysis project Ga0209149, IMG submission 187423) | Marine gutless worms symbiont microbial communities from Max Planck institute for Marine Microbiology, Germany - Olavius algarvensis... ... | reverse complement strand
AGGGCTGATAACGTTCAGCGAATTTTGGGCGCGATCGGCCCACTTTGTGCAAAATGGGGTCTGGGACAAGTCCAGAGTTTTTTTGTGTGGTTATCCAGAGGAGTTTTCGGCAACTTCGCAACGGCCGATTTGATCCAAATTTGGTCACGAAACGTAGTTCGGTGTCCCGCCGAGGAATACGGAAAGATATTTTTGAAATTCACTTTAGGGGTCATTTGCCCCAAAAATCTGAAATCAGTCAAACAGGCACCTCACTCAGAGCTGGCTACAGGTCACGGGATGCACTGCAGAGATACTGTTTACTCCACGTTGTAGTCCAAGGGCCATGGAGTTTCCAAGGTCGGTCAACTTTTCTCTACGACGTACGGTTCCGGAGCTACGGGGCGTAAAAGTTACCAAATTTTCGGATTTTGGCCTATTTTCCCTATACAAAACCCCTAAAACATACCTTCCAGTAACCAGCCTACTGTCAGCCCAGGGGTTACAGGGGTTACATCGCAGAATGATTCCGATTTTTCCATGTGGTAGTCGAAGGTCCAAATAGGCGCCTTCCGGCACCGGAGATTTCCTGCGACTTCTGGTAGGCGAGCTGGGACCCCCAAACTTGCCCAAATTTTCGCCTATAGCAAATGGCTATACCCATACATAATAATGCTACTACACGGGGCGTCAGATCTGGACCAAAGATGTCCGAAAACGCGCAATTCTGAGAGTGAATGTACTTTCCCACCAAGTATCTTCGCACCTGCTACCAAAATCACCCCAAAACACCATTTTGGGGAACCTTTCAATGCGTAAAGACTTGTCAAAGAGCCCTCCGTCATTCGCACGTTAATGGAGCTACGACGCTGAAACTTTACGGTTATATATATTATGGGGTGTGTGTGTCAAAATTTTTCTGCTAGGGGGCGTCTGGGGGGACACAGGGCCCATTAATGTAAATTTGGGACCGTCCTATTATCGCCAAAACTACTGGAGCTAGAAAGTTGAAATTAAAAACACAATTACATGCGGTAAAGTACTCGCTAGGTGGCGTCCAGGGGACCCAGGGCCCCCTAATGTAAATTTGGGACCCGATATCTCGGAAACTACTACAGCTAGAAAGCTGAATTTAAAAATACCATTAGATATGGTAAAATACCCCCCATTGGGTACAAAAAATGATTATATTATACGACAAAACAAGAGGACGGCCGCCATATTGATTGTCTACAAATGTCTATCCCCAAGGCAGGCTACGGCTAACAACTGCAAGACCGCTTTCAACCTACATGTCGTCGAGAGCGCTAGCAACAACTACAACTTCTAGTTTGTACTGTATTAGAACTGTACACAGTCTGTGTACAGTTCTAATACAGTATAAACTAGAAGTTGTAGTCGCAACACAGTAAATTCTGAAATTCCATATGATCATGAACAGACTATAAGCACGAACAAATTTACTGATGCATTTACAAAACAAGCAAAGAAATTTTGTATAAATGAGATAGAAATAGTTTACATACACAAACAAAATGGTACATGTATTTTACATTCCTGAACACTCTGAATCTCTGTATTGAAACTAACAACTACACTGCGTCTCATAAAAAACCGGACACTACGTTTAATTACTTTAATATGACAACTTTACCAATTCACAACATATACTCATTATTTTTGGTAAATAGAGATCTTATTCAATTCTCAATTAAATATGGTAAAAAGTTTTTAAATTGACTTAGAACCAGCTGCGTGGTTTCCATAACAATAGTAGTGACTTAACACACGAGAACAGCAAATTTCTGGGCTGACTTTAAACAACGTATTATCGACAGGGCAATAAATGAGTAGCAAAACAATAATGGGCTTGTGTCAATTATAACAGACTGCACTTCGAACACTTTTTGTAAGTTTTGACACTGCACAATGTCCCGATGGAAACACTGTTTAAGAGATTCAACTTTTCCGTTCGTAAGGCAGTATAAACTGCGGAATGACGCATACTTAAGGACTGCTATGGCAACTGCTTCAGTTCAGCTGGTAGACTGCTGTAAAACAGCTGTCTTCTAACACTGAGGTTTAATTAAGAATACTGAACACAGATTATCCCCGAAATTATATTTAAAGACCTTTTTATCATGTTATGGCAAAATATCGTAGATATAGATGTCCGGTGTTTTGAGACACAGACCGTCAAGTCGTTAATGTTGTTATGGTAACTGCGCAGCTGGTTCTAAGCGAATTTTAAAACTTTTTAACCTATCAATTGAGAACTGAATAAGGTCTCTCTCTACCAAAAATAATCAGTAAACACTGAGAATTGGTGAAGTTATCATAGCGGTCCAGTTTTTTTGAGACACTGTACATAACCCAAACTTATAACACAACATTAAAAAATATGCAATTATAAAAATGTAACAATTAATTTACAGTTAAAAACTGCAGCTATAGTATATACTAAGTTAGAAACTAAGATAATTCAGTTTTAGTCGGAAGATACAATTCAGTTTTCAGTGATGTATTTACGACAAACTCAAATGTCTTAATTAGACGTCAACTGGTATGTCATCAGAATTTTTACCATATCAGTAGATTACTCCAAGCATCATCTGGCATCAGCGGGAAACTCTCACAAACCAACACCTTAGTAAACCACTTTTGTGGCCAAACAGAACAGATTTAGTGCAATGTTGAGATTAATCATTGTAATGAACTGTTGTTATTACGGAGTGGTATAACTGCAACCAGTCTGCCAAACGCAACAGTCTGACTGTTCTACATTCATGCACTGTCAGCCTGCAGCATGTACTTCTGCATGCAGGTACCCAGGCACGAATGATTGATGATGCATGAATACAATGACGCAAGGAATAACTCGACTCAAATTCGCCTTCTTTAATCATCATCTGACATACACCAGTCTAAAGCATTCAGAATTTTTGAACATGTATCAATAATATAATACACAATGCCATACAATTTTACGGTGTTATCATTGTAGTGACTTTATGGACATGTTATAAGTCGTCGTATTATTATTATTATTACAGAAGGGGGGTAAATTAATCTGAGTTAACTAAAGATTAAGTATTTAATTAATTAATTGTAATTAAATTTTTAGTCATGATTAAAACTAATATATAATATATAACTAATATATATTCACAAACAGTGCATCCTAATTTTACATCAAATTTCCTTTATTTTAGCTCTCTGCAGCAAAAACAATCAGTTACTCAAGAAGGTGGTGACACATCATATTTCGACTTTTGAGGCACAAAATATTAATTACGAACTTACTTACTTACTGCAGCTTTTCAAGCATCACTAGCAACGTAGCAGTCACAAGAAGTTAAAATTAATAAATAACACAACATATAAGCTCTATGTGACGTCCACATACATGAAGTTAACTCACTTGTAAAAAGTTCCGGTGCACTATCCACCTTCACAGAGACACACACACACACACACACACATACAAATCACGATTAATATATCAGTTAAGTGACGAGTCAAAAAATTAGTCTTAACATCAGCAACAAAACCTGCAGTGTGGTTTCCTATTCATATTCCATAGTAGCTATGACTATATCTTGTATCATTTCCGAGATAAACTGAGAAATTGGTCAAAAGCGCGATGTTTTCATATCCCCTGTATTCAACACCCCCATTAGGGGGTCCCCACTGGAATATTGCCATGATAGTATAGTAGAGTTTAACGTCCCACTCGACAGATTGTAGGTCATTTCGGAGACGGTTTTACGGGTCACATGACCCAACCAACAGTGTCATAGCACTGAAGGATGATGGTTAGTCACCCATGTCAAGGGCCAATCCCACCAGGCTGAAGGTAAAGAGAAGGATGTAAGCAAAAAAAAATTAGTATACAATGTCCATCACTCGTACTTTGCAAACAATAACTTAGGCCATAGGTGTAAATCGGACCATACGCCGAATTACCAGCGAAGAAAGATTTCTGCATTTTTGCGTTCTGCTCCTTTGACCAAAATGTATCGGGGCTACAAGCAGACTGACGAGGAACATAAATTCTTTTCATGTTGTAAATCAGACTATCTGCATTCTGCAACGTCATTTTCTCTGCATTTTTGTGCCCTTGACCTTTCACTGCGTAACGAGACCCTGACCACGTGCCCTGTAAGGGGCAGTTTATGTTTTGTTGGTCAGTACTTGCCACGGGGAAACTACATAGCAAATTCATAGTGTTTAGCTTTATCGATTCCAGAGACAGGAGGGTGGTCCCAAACATTGGTTCACCTGACACTTTTTTTATATCCGGTTTTGGTATTTAAGGTACTGCGGTTGTCCCTGAAACCGGGGTAGGCAAAACCTTGCAACGCCTCTAAAGACTTGCCATAATACTGTAGCAGGGTTTTTAACAGGGTGGCTGCTCTGCCTATCCCCCAACTCAGGGACAATTTATCTTTAGTTAGCTAGCACTTGCCACGTTCCAACGAAATACTAGACCTGTTACGCGATTAATTTCTTTAATTGTGCGATTAATTTCTTTAATTGCGTGATTATTTTTTAGTTGCACACTAATCGCAGTTTTAATGCACATTTTGTGTGTTACATAAGAGCCTCAGCCACTCACAGCTTGTGGAATGTGAGCCATAATAAATTATACAAAATGTAACTACACAGTAGATACTCATCAACACTAACCATTCCTACAATCACAACCATCAGCTAATCACAGTTGTAAGCAGTACAACACTTAAACTAAGTAACTTCGTTTTTATTTTCACAAGCAGTGCATCCTAACTCTGCATCAAGTTGGCTTTACTTCAATTTTCTGCAGCATTAAAAATCAGCTACTCAACATGGAGTGACAAACTGTGTGACAAAAATTTAGTTTTTCAATTCACACTAAATATGCATAGTTAAGAACTAGTGAAAAATTTCACAAGATCACTCTGCCATAGGATTTATCTGTAACTTTGAAAACTGTCAGCACATTTATCAATGTGATCTGCTGGTACAGCTGACCAACAATGGCCGAGCTGCTCACCAGACACCAGCAGAATGCTTCTATCTGCGTTCGTACTAACAGTGTGCAGACAGGCAACCACTGCACACCACGATATTATATCGAACAAGTGATCTGTTGACATGCAGAAATTAATATGCAGTAATACAAACTATCATTCTCATTTGTATAATATGCATAGACCACAGACTACACTGTGAGTCACAAACAACTGCTAAAGGTAATAGTATAAAGGTATACAGGTAACAGTACGTAGCAGAGCAGAGATTATCATCATATGACAGCAATCACATCATCAAAAGCACATTTGCAGCGTTTTTGTGATCTTGCGCTATAATAATAATGATAATAATAATAATATGCATGTTGCCTGTAACTATCACTGCAATTAATGGTAGTTTAATGCAGACTGAGATTAGACTGAACACTGTGAACAACTAGTACAACAGACAGTTCAAGTAAACAGCACTCAAACAGTGCAAACCTCACTCACGACTAATGATGGATGCCGATGTGGATTTCCTGATTTTGGCTCTGGCATGTCTGGCCATTAATGACAAATGTGGCAATTTTTTGCTGTATTTGGCATGTGCCAGTGCATGTTAGACAACTACAGCTAATGTATCTTTAGCCAAATGAACCAAACCAAACAAACTGAACTGTTTGACAGACCGAACCTGAAGCAAACCTAGGGTTGGCACCTTTTCTACTTTTAAATCCGGGACACCCCTCCCTCCCCTTCTTCCCCCTCTCCTCCCTTCCCTCCCCTTAGACGTAGGCCCCCTTAAATCCAGCTAGGGAGCCTGGGGGAGCACAGATGCCCTTCCTGCTGCAACCCCCCCAATTTACCCAAGCTTGGGACTGGTGCACAATATTATTACATTATGACATACCTCAGCTGTGGAAATGAACGTCATACTTGGACGTGGCTATACTGTGCATAAGCCTTGGCATTGATCTGCTGCAACAGAAAACCAAGATGTCTACCAGGTCCCACTTCAAACGTTTGTGGGAAGTCTGCGCCAACACGCCGGCCATACAGGACGTGCATTGTCTGCTCCCAGCGGACAGCTTTGCACAGCTGATTGACAAGCTGATGTTTGATGCTAGTCACTGTCCGGTATCGCAGCGAGGTTACATTAGAGTGAACTGGTATGACTGGTTCACGCAGGTCTGCAGCAGCGATGGCACGACTGACTGCAGATACAGTTGAATGCATAAGTCTTGAGTGAAATGCACCAGACACCGGCAGCTGATCAATACGCTTAATTCCAAATTCTTGCCGATTTTTCTCAATAAATTCCAGTGCCTACAACACTCGACATGATCAATACTAACTGTACATTTCCAGTTCCACTGCTAGTTCATCTCACAGTCAAACTACGACTCAATTCCACTCAGACTGATTAACTGTTTCACTCCCAAGCTGAAGGTGTGGAGGGTAGGGACTCCCAAGCCTCAACCTACAGCACCCATGAGATTCATGCACATCTAGTGAGTTTTATATATGGAACAAATTATTCACTTCAACCTTCAGAACAAGAACTCAGCTATCGCAAACAGATTGTGTGCGCGTCAGCTGCGCACACAATTCGTCAAAAGCATCTCCTTGACCTTGAAATCTACGTTCAGGGTCACTCAAAGTCACTGGAAACAGAATCATTGGGTAGATCATACACGACTCACTATTAGTCGAGTTATTTGATGTTGAATATTATCGTGACATTGAAATGTGAATCAGAGGTCACTCAAGGTCACTGAAAATTGTACCATTTGAAAGCTTGGGTACAGTTTCCAATTCGCCTTTTATAGTAACTATGGCCGTATCTTTAGTCATTTCTGACATATTCAACGACAAAGAATGATCTGACCTTGAAATCTAAGTTTGCGGTCGTTCAAGGTCATTGAGAATGGCGCTGTTTGACAGACCATGTATGACTTCCCATGGGTTCGCCATTGTAACTATAGGTCTATCTTGTACCATTTGCAAGTTATTTGACGTTGAATAATATCTGTTGTTGAATAGTATCTGTAGCCTTTTGTGAGATATTCAGTGTCAATGAATGGTGTGACCTTGAAAACCAGGTTAGGGGACGATCTATGACTTTCTATTAGTCCGCAATTGTGCCATTTTCGAGTTATTCGACGTTGAATAATATCATGACCTTGAAATCTGGGTTAGTGGTCACTCAAGGTCACTAAAACTGGTGCCATTCAAAAAGCTTGGGTGCGATTTCCTATTAGCCTCCTATGGTAACTATGGCGCTATCTTGTATCGTCTGCGAGATATAGCGACTTATTGGTAGATAATCGCGAAATTTTTATACCCCACCTGTATTTAGCGCCCCGACACCTTCTGTTCTTCAGCTTGCCTGCAGTCTTTGTCAAGTGTTCTCTGTAGAGTCACCCCAAGATAGGTTGGGTGGCACTCATGCCGAAGACACTGGCCATTCAGATTAATTGACAGTTTGCGGGTGGCGACAACAGTAATTACGGGTAACTGAGTTCGAATAAGTATGTCTTCAAGCGAGAGCAGAAGACAGGAAGTGAAGGAGCAGATGTGATATGCTGCGGAAGACTGTTCCAGATCTGTACAGCGGTAACTGGTTAAAGCTCGGTCGCCGTAGGTTGAGAGTCGGTTACGGGGAAAAGACAGTTCATGAGACGAAGCAGAATGCAGATGTCTTCGAAGCTCCGACTCGATTGTTCAGCACCAGTCTTAGTAATTTAGTACACTGGTATGTAACTGTTCATCCTTCTGCCAGAGCATCCATCTGTCACAAGCTGGTACCATGTAAAGATGACAAATGCTTACAGGATCACGTGGCTTTCACCACTGGTAGCTCTGGGACTCTAGATTTTCGAGACCAACTTTCACACCTTGGATCTTAGTACATGACAACAGCTGACTTGCATGGCACTGTTATCTTCTGCAATTTAAGAAAACATGGAAGTAAGAGTGGCCAGTACAAAATGCAGCTGTCAAAATCCACCTGGAGATTGTGATGCCTAGTTATTTATTGCAATTTCAGTCTAGTACAACGACTAGTATCCATGCAGAAAATCAGCTGGATAAGTTCGTCCATTAAAAGCACAACTAGGATGGACGGAGTGTTAGTAACTGTTATGTTGGGAACAAAGACACAGTGCTAAGTTCTCACATACAACAACTGCTGGTGCAATTGACAGCAAACAATCACACCACAATTTATGTCTCATTCTATCACCACATTATGCCTACATCTAATAGTGGCAAGTCAAAATTCTGAACAAACAGGGAAAACACCTCGTGGTTGCCAGAGATAATTTTGCAGCCTGGATAGAGATATGTGGTGATATCACAAACACAATCGGCCATGCCAAGCTCCTGTCTACAGTACGCCTTTGCCAGATGACAAGCTTTTCCGACTCTGCCACTTGCACCAAAATAAACTTTTATCATTCCACCATGAACCAAGTTTGACGCTGCTTGCATTGCAGAGGCACGAACTTTCACCACTCTGACAGCTACATAAGTGAGACACAAACAGCCACGTTTACGACATAAACAAAAAGATACACAAGATGCTACTCTAGCACACCTACCAGCAGTATAGCGTTGACCTTGTAACCCTGATCTTTCACTGTGCAAGTTGTCATGAGTACATCATTACCGCCAAGTTTAAATGTGGCGTGTTTTGTCTGTGAGCTGGTGACTAAGAACAATAGAATGGTAGCATGAGGTTTCCTTGTTACGTGTGCCAAAGTTGAACTTTCTAAGTCATTTTGCTCTTACGTGCTAAGCCCCCAACCCCAATGGCACACACAGATGAGCCGGAATAAACTGAACTTGCGACCTTGACCTTCTGCTTCACAGCATTTACTGCTTACGGCACTCTATTTGTTCCATCTTTCAACCAAGTTTCAAGTCTATATGGCTGTTCACTCAGATGTTATGGCATGCCGTATCTCGTGTCAGCACTACATTCGTGACCTCCACTTTTTGACTGTGCTTCTGCCAGTTGTAGGTAGTTTCAAGATGGTATGATCATCTGCTCATCAGTTATGGTGCATGGAACAAGACTGCCATGCTTGCTATGCTGCACTCAACTCAGCGCATTAGCATAAATCGTTACGGTTAGTGCCAGTTCTACGTTCAACAGGACACCACACCGACCAGCAGCTTGCAGGCTGGTGCAAGCTGTGCCAGTCCTACGTTCAACAGGACAGCACGCCGACCAGCAGCTTGCAGGATGGTGCAAGCTGTGCCAGTCCTACGTTCAACAGGACACCACACCGACCAGCAGCTTGCAGGCCGGTGCAAGCTGTGCCAGTCCTACGTTCAACAGGACACCACACCGACCAGCAGCTTGCAGGCCGGTGCAAGCTGTGCCAGTCCTACGTTCAACAGGACACCACACCGACCAGCAGCTTGCAGGCCGGTGCAAGCTGTGCCAGTCCTACGTTCAACAGGACACCACGCCGACAGGACCAGCAGCTTGCAGGCCGGTGCAAGCTGTGCCAGTCCTACGTTCATCATCATCATCATCATAAAAGAACAGATTATGGTGACGTAATTGTCAGAAGAATTGTTCAACAGGACGCCACACCGACGAGCAGCTTGCAGGCCGGTGCAAGCTGTGCCAGTCCTACGTTCAACAGGACACCACGCCGACAGGACCAGCAGCTTGCAGGCTGGTGCAAGCTGTGCCAGTCCTACATTCAACAGGACACCACGCCGACCGGACCAGCCGCTTGCAGGTTGGTGCAAGCTGTGCCAGTCCTACGTTCAACAGGACACCATGCCGACAAGCAGCTTGCAGGCTGCCGGTGCAAGCTGTGCCAGTCCTACGTTCAACAGGACACCACGTCGACCAGCAGCTTGCAGGCTGCCGGTGCAAGCTGTGCCAGTCCTACGTTCAACAGGACACCACGCCGACCAGCAGCTTGCAGGCCGGTGCAAGCTGTGCCATTTCAACTACCTGCTGCTCCCACCTGTATTGCTGTTTTCCCGTTTTCTTGAAAGCCACATATATCAAAGTGAAACTACACACTTGGCGGTTATTCAACGTGTAGGTGGCACACTCTCTTGCCTGTTTTGCCCTTCATTGTAACACACACCGACAGACTGACAGACAGTGCTGCCTATTATGTTAGCGAATTGCACTTGCTATGGTTAATTTATGTATGGAATTGGAACGTTCTGCCTCATTTGGTTCACGAGTTATAAGTCTCAACAAAGTACTATATGTAACTGTTCACAGTTGCCAGACACTAGCCTAAGTTCCTAACAGCACTCGAAGCAGACATCTCTTTGTCTTTGTTATCATTAGCACACACACACGAGGCAGGTCTTGATTCTGCAACAACTGAACCCATGACAAGCAATATCTGAACATTCCACATGAAGTTGGATGTTATAATTGCACTTTACTTCTAATTTCAGTTATTCCATTCCATTATTAGTTATTTGTATTCCGGTTTATATTCTTGTCTTTGGTATAGCCAATTTTCAGTGATTTTAAGTGATAGGGTTCATTTACCGCTCAAATTTTAGTTGACTAATGAAATATCTCACTTACTTACTTAGACTTAGTTCCTCCCGTGCCTTTGGGCACATCGGGCAGCAGCTTGGCGCCATTATGAATGGTCAGTTGCAACATATTCAACCTCCTCCCACATTGCTAAATACAAATGTATGGTAAAACATACCATCTTCAAATGACATGGCACCAGCAAACACCAACGCAGCATACTCGCCAACATCATAGCCAGCTGCTGATATACAGTTCTCTATTGCCTGCATATGACAAACCCATGTTCTACACACAAGCCATATACTACACTGTTAACAACTCTTCTAAGCTTCCAAAATAATTCGCCAGCTCCAATGTCATTTCATTTTTGCCGCACGATGCTATGCATCACTGCGGCCTACTCTGTTCTGTGGTGTCCGACTGTCCGTCCATCAATCTGTTCCTCCCATTCGTGTACTGTACTGTGTTGTCGGGTAGCCACACCATTCTAGTTTTTCCGCACCAAACAGTATGGCAACAATGCGACGGGATCCCCCTAACGGGGGTGTTGAATGCAGTGGGTATGAACAAAATCACGATTTTCGACCAATACCAGTATTTCGGCAATGATACAAGATAGGGCCATAGTTGCTATGGAATGCGTATAGAAACCAGACCCAAGCTTTCGAACAGTACCATTTTCAATAACCTTGAATGACCCCTAACCCAGATTTGAAGGTCATTACAACGGAATATTAATAGTTGGGTGACACAGACTGGACATTTGGGTAACAAAATATTTCATCAAGTAGTGTCCAAGCTCCTCTATTTCTCATACTACACGTACAGTCACACTTTATTACAACAGCAACAATCATTTTACAATTGAGCAGCAACAGCATGGGTTAGGTGTGCACGGAAAGTGCTCAGTTCTCACACCGAAAAAGGGTTCTCATCAAAATTGAAAGGTAAGATACATATATACACGTTGTATAGGGAGGTGACTGTGTAAGGCTTGGTCATTAAGAAGACTAGACTGAGTCAGCCTGAATATGTAGCCTAGAATGTAAAGATGATGCTTACTGGGTCAAGTGTTGTATGATGATGAAGGGAGGCTAAACCAGGAAGAGGTGTAGAAGAAAGACTAAAGGGGTGTTTACTCAACTAGACGTAGAGTTGAGTTGTGTCGCTATAGACGGGTGTGTATAGCGACACATCTCAACTCAACTGACCCAGTTGAACAGCGTACAGCCAAGTCAGCCGTGTTTTTGTTTATGACGTCATGACCTACAAACTGAGTCAACTGGGTCACTACGTTCATTGATAGGTGACAGTTGTTCACGCTGTGAACGTGTCGACAACTCGACGTCGAGTTGAGTCGCTATAGACACTTCGCCAACTCAACTCCACTCGACGTCGAGTTGAGTTGTGTCCCTATAAACACCCCTTTAGTTGTATTGTATTCAAGGATGTAAAAAGTTTTTGCCTGTCCCAACTGGATACTG
>Ga0209149_1001459_pt1 | contig 11999 bp, 8 predicted proteins | sample WorMetTyACAVOLI2_FD_187423 | JGI IMG/M metagenome (GOLD analysis project Ga0209149, IMG submission 187423) | Marine gutless worms symbiont microbial communities from Max Planck institute for Marine Microbiology, Germany - Olavius algarvensis... ... | reverse complement strand
CATACAGTAAAACAAATACCTCGCCCTTCGCTATACTAGCGAATGGCGGGTAATAAAATTAGGGCAGCAGACCCGTGGACGAATTCTGGATGACAGTTCGCAGTTCTCAACTTCGCATCAATTTATTCACCAACATGTCAGGAAGTGACACATTAGATGCATTGCGAATGCACATTTTTAGTTTGACTGATAGTTTGTAGAAAACCAAACTAACCCTGTAGGCCTTGTGGTCCATCTGGACCGCGCTCGCCAAGTTGTCCAGGAGATCCGATACTTCCTGTAGCTCCTGGCGGTCCAGTTGCACCAGTTTCACCCCGGAAACCAGCTGAACCCGTCCATCCCGACACCCCTCGGGGTCCCTGAAGACCGGCGATTCCAGAAGAGCCGGTGTCACCCGCAGTACCACGCGCTCCCTTTATTCCAGGAACTCCGACGCCACCAGTATCTCCGGTAAATCCAGCAGCACCAGCGGCACCGGTCCAACCTCCGGCACCCGGGTTGCCGGTACCTCCGCGAGGACCGGGCAACCCTGGCGACCCCGTCAAGCCGAAGTCGCCGATCACGCCAGGCTGTCCAGACACACCGACCTGGCCTTTGAGACCCGTCGCTCCCACGGCGCCATCTGCACCTCTCATGCCGGCGACACCTGAAGTAGTACGACAATCACAGCTGTACAGTGCTGCCGTCTATGGCGATAAAACTAGTGATGTAGTGAAGGCCAAAATTGTAAGGCTAAAGTCTCAAAGGTTTCAACCCTCAAAGCCGACGCCTGAACTTTAGAGGGCAAGGCCATAAATCCCGAGACCAAGGGGAAAATACGGAGCCCAAAGCCTTTAAGCATACGGACAGAGCAGACATTAGGATACGCAGTACGTCTGACAGCCCAACAGGAGGTAATGAACTGAATTGTGATTAATTGTTCACTTCAGACAGGCGACTTAACAACGTCATGCGTCTTTTCCGAGACAACTGTAGACCTATGGGATAGCCTGCCACTTACTACAGTACAAGCCGACAACTGTGAATACCTTTTAAAAACAGGCTTGATAAGTTCTAATCAACACAAGAGGTTTTATATAATTATAAAGCAAAATTCACTGGAAGCGGTGATAGAAGTTAGCGTATGTAAATAAACAAGTTATTATAGTTAAGATGCACTTGGGTACGGGCCGACAGGCAATTCTGCCTGGTCCTAGTCTGCACTTTATGTTTATGATTATGTTGTGTTTAGAAACTAACCAGACAATCCCACACGTCCAGACAGTCCCGAAAGTCCAGTGCTTCCTGCAGTCCCAGTAAAGCCTGGCTCTCCAGCTACCCCGACTGTACCGATCATCCCGACAGCCCCACTGCTGCCCGTGAGTCCAGTAGCACCGGGATCTCCTTGTCTTCCGGTCGATCCAACGACGCCGGGTCGTCCGGGTTGTCCTTCACTGCCCGTCCACCCAGTTGCCCCGCCCGTTCCACTAGCGCCTTCACCTCCGCGTGGACCAGTCACTCCGGTAGCACCTGTCCTGCCGGGTGGGCCTGTAACACCGAATTCACCCTGCATGCCCGGCGGCCCTACCAGACCACTACTGCCAGGTGTACCAGGAGGTCCAGGTACACCCTGTTGGCCGGGTGAACCTCTATCGCCGACCACTCCTGCAAATCCTGTGACACCAATGTCGCCCGATGCACCTACAGCAAAGAACAACAACGGATTTCTCCAACGGCAAAACAAAACACTCTCACCCAGGTTAATGATATAATAATAATAATAATAATAAAACCGACAATTTCTAACGCGCCGTAACATGGTGCTAAACCATTACAAGGGCGCGAACTGTCTGCAAACACCACACCACAGAGCTGATAGTGTTCACTGGTAGTGGTAGTGGTGGTGCACAGAAACACCACACCACAGAGCTGGCAGTGCCTGTCGCCAGTACTGCTCGTCGTCACTCGTCGCCTACGCTCGACGTCATCTGCAGATCTTGTCGTGCCTTCCACTCCTTCCGTTCAACCGTCGGTGACCGTGCGTTCGCTGTTGCCGGTCCACGAGTGTGGAACAGCCTACCATCTGACATTCGAACCTCTACACCATCATTTGACACGTTTAAGAAACATCTGAAATCCTACCTTTTTCAACTGTCTTTCTCTAACCTGTGGAGCTTGTGACTATGTGTACATTGACTATGTTAGGCGCTCTAGAAGTAGTTCGTACCGCTTACTGCGTCCTATAAATTGTCAAATTTATATTACGTTATAATTACAGTGTCAGTGTCATGTTTGTCAATTGGACAGGTGAGTCTTGAGTCTGGATTTGAACGACTCCAGCAACTGAAGGTTCCTGATATCTTGAGGAAGCCAGTTCCATGCAAGTGGTGCAGACATGGCGAAGAAACATCGTCCAAAGTTTGCTGTACTCGAGACGACGACGAGGTCACAACGTGTCGACTATCGCAGTCCGCTTTTGCCACTGACAGCTGAAACACGCTGGCAGAAATCTGCTAGACAGTGCCGTGCAAGACCATCCTTGTAGACCTACAAGGTTGCTGTGTCGGCATCTGCGACAGTAATATATGTGTGGATTGCAGGGTGCTGCCACTTGGCGAATAGCGCCAAGTCATACACACATTTGCACAGACCATCTGATTCTTTTTAATCGCTGACGCGCAATATAGATAGCAATTCTGTCCGTCTGTCTGTCTATCACGTTCGAAACGGCTTAACTTATCTTCATATTTTCAGCATATGGCAGCACATTTTCCCGGTTGCAATTAAACACCTTTGCAAAATTACGACGGCGTCACTACAAGAGAAGGACATAGTTACGCACGATCTGTTAGCTACAGCTAAGTTTCTTGTCTTGATGGCTATTTCCGTAGCAAGGGAAATGACGAACAGTAATTATAAAGACTACCGCAGAATGCACCAAGTTGTTTTTGTCATAGAATACAATACTGTGATTCAGTAAAAACCAACAAACTGAAAATAGAATAATAGCATAGTGTAGTAATAGATGTGCACGAAGAGCTCAAACTCCGCCGAGGCTGTTGCATTTTTTTGTATGGCAAATTCAACAGCATGATGTCCAATACCTTTGGCAATCTATCCTGAAAGTTTCACAACGATTGCTGCAACCGTTTCTCGTACTGTTGCAATGACAACAAACATCGCAAGAAACAGACGCTGCTGCGTTGTCGGAGAAGCGCGGTGGCGCCCTCTGTCGAGTGAGAATATGTCGTTTCTGCGTAATGTTAATGGAAGTGGAAAAGTGATAGTAGATCTAGCCTACATCCGAATACGGATCAACACCACAAATTAATCACTTCTAGAGGGTCATCCCTCGCCTTTTCCCACCATGTTTGGTCGGCGTTCGTAAACGCGTTCGTGAGTTATCCTGTTCACAGACAGAATGAATGACAGAACGAACGATCGCATAACTCCGCCAGCCTTGGCGCAGTAAATATACGCGAAGACACGTTTCTTACCAGTAGATCCTAGCGATCCTGGAGATCCAGTATCTCCAGCGACTCCTGGACGTCCGCTTGCACCAGTATGTCCTGAAGTTCCTGTAAGTCCGGTTGCACCAGGCTGTCCGACGGCACCCGGCGTTCCGCTCCATCCGGTATTTCCAGGCGGACCCTGCATCCCAATAGCACCTGGCATTCCTGGACGTCCAGCAATTCCCGGAGATCCACTCACTCCAGTAAATCCGGAAGGGCCAAGAACGCCGGGCGGTCCAACTGGACCTTGTACTCCGGAACTTCCACTAAATCCCGTAGCTCCGGGTACGCCGGGATTTCCGGGATTACCAGTCGCTCCGGTGCTTCCCAATGCACCGGGAAGTCCCTCGACTCCAGGGGCGCCTGTAGATCCGGTGCTGCCTGGTTGACCAGTTCCTGTTCCTGGCAGGCCCGCAATACCGGGAAGACCGACATTACCAGGTGGACCGGGCTGTCCTTGTAATCCCAATACACCAGTCTCACCGGTTGCACCTGCCTCGCCAGCCTGACCTGGGGTACCTCGAACTCCTGCTGGACCGGTCCAGCCTGGGTCACCGACAGCTCCTGCCGGACCACGAGGTCCAGGAGCACCGATCGGGCCAGTAAATCCTGTGACACCACCAATACCTACAACACCGGTAAAGCCGGTCGCACCAGGATCAGTACCAGGCATTCCAGGCGGCCCGGCCGCCCCAGGTTCACCGATCTCACCCGGAAGTCCAACCACTCCTGTGGGTCCACTTCGACCTGGCATTCCCGACGGACCAGTAAATCCTCTCGGACCTGTCACTCCGGATTGCCCGATCTCACCAGTTCTCCCTCGACCTCCGATGGCGCCAGTTGGTCCTGGTAAACCACGAAGTCCGGCGTCACCAGTATCACCAGCAACGCCTGGGACTCCTTCAACAATAGACAACACTATTTTATTGTCCTTTCTCAACACCATAATTATCAAATATCTACGAGCAAAACAATGAATTTTTCAGTTTCCGATTACTTATTAGTCCCCGCTAACAAATGCGGAGCTTTACGCAATGATGCTATCCGTCTGTTTGTCCATTCGTTAGTCTCTCGCCTGTGAAATTTGTTAAGTCATTCACTAGGTGGCAGCACCTGGCGTATCGAGTCCAATACACTTGTTTCAAACGTATACTGAGTAACAATATAACGGTAACAGTTACACATTACGCAACGTGTAGCCTATATTAACAACGTGACTAACGCATGCTATTAGCGATAAAACACAGTACACCACTGACACAATTAACTCTGATGTTATCCGTAGCCGTGGCCATTCATTGAGAATTATAAAACAGCATCGAAGTGTGAATTGTCGTTCCAGTTCATTTGTTTGTCGCAATGTATCAATGTCCGAGCGTATTCCGGTTGGCAGTTCTTGCTTACCGCTGTCAGCACAACACGGCACCGCGTTACCTCACCGCCCAGCTTCAACAGGCGAGCAACGTTGGTTACCGGCAGCGTCTACGCTCGTCGTCGTCGGCCAAGCTCGATGTTCCTCGCACCGAACACGTGACCATCGGTGGCGTTAAACGGACGTCTACCGTAACTGCTATAAACTACTGCACGGTCGACCGTCAACTGTTGATCGCACTCCACCGCTCATCGATCCTACAGCCAGATATTCCTAGCGAATCGCGATTTTTGCCTACCCCACCTGCATTCGACACTCTCATTGCAATAACATTTAGAATGGTGTGGCTACCCGAAGGTGAAAAAAAATTTGAAAACATGTTTATTCGTTTCCACAGAATAGCACAGGCTACACAAACGTGACAGACAGACAGACAGACGGGCAGACGGAGAGAGACCGTACGACGGTATATGCATAGCATCGCGCGGCAATGACGGCGCATTCGACAGTCTAACTTTTTTGTTCTCACCGTCAAAAGCGCGTGCTACGATAAATTTGTATAGCTTTTTTATACGTTTGCATATTAAATTGTGTTGTATGTTCATTGAAACAAATTTGGGCAGCTCGAATTTAAATATGCATAGTTGAAAACGTTGAACAAAAAGTGCGGTCATTCAGTTAAAAGTGCGGTAATTTGCTCGATCAAATTACGCAGTGTGCCGTACATAGTTACGTAATGGTACGTACGTATACGTAAGAGTTAATCAAAACGTCGTCACGAAACACACTCCACTTTTTAACTTTTGTTTATTTGAGCGTACGCCATATCCCAGTCTTCCGGTCGTTTAGGCCTACAGGCCTACCGCACTAATGACTCGGCACTTAAGGCCCGTTTATAGCGACACAACTCAACTCAACTCAACTCAATTGAACTCAACTCGACAGCGTGAACAACAGTTGACTCAGTTTGTAGGTCGTGACGTCATAAACGAAAACACGACTGCCTTGGCTGTACGCTGTTCAACTGGGTCAGTTGAGTTCAGTTGAGTTGAGTTGTGTCGCTATAAACACCCCTTTACGGTCGCCGGGTTTTTCTGTGGCTGGCCCAGCGGTTTGGAACTCTATCCCATACAATTTGCGGGACCCAAACGTTAGTACGTTCTGCTTCAGACGCATTGAAAGGAGTTTCTTTTTTAGAGATACTAGTCCACTAGACGAGCTACGACACTGCACTCTAATACTGACAATTTACTTACTTTGTTTTCATTATAATGTACTATTTTTAGCGTTTTTCGTCTATCCAGAAATATTACCTCTAGCGCCAGTACCGCCCGTGGCTCCAGTAAAGCCGCTGCTGCCCGACAATCCATTCACACCAACTTCACCGGGAGTGCCTGTAGCTCCACTTGATCCAGTTGCTCCAGTCGATCCAGGCCTTCCAGCCAATCCACGAACACCCAAAGCACCCTGCAGGCCAGGAGATCCAGATGCGCCAGTCTCTCCAGGTGAACCAGCAACACCGGACACTCCGCCTTCGCCAGGTGTGCCTCGCTGTCCAGGTAAACCTGGTAGTCCCATGGGCCCTGCAATACATCGATATACAGCTAAAACCTAGTTTCTGAATTATTCAGTCACAAGGCAGAAAAACCACGATAAGATTGTGCGCAGTAAATACGATAGGCCTAATCCAGTCAGTCAAATCCGCAGCTAGAAATGAATCTGAAGGATGGAATTAGAGCATGAATTGAACCTCCATCGTGAAAAACACAACGTCTTTATTATCAACGAAAATTTCTTTACTACTACAGTTATTATTATATGAATTGTTTTTATTTTTTAACAGGGGAGTGGTAAGAGTCCTTTGAGACCTCACTCCCCCTTAGCCAGGGTCTATTTTAAGCGTGGAGTCCAACCAAAATGTGGAGTCCAAAGCGAAAAATGTGGAGTCCAAGACTGAAAAATGTGGAGTCCAACATTACATTTTTACTTCAAGAAATCAGTTATTTTGAGCCTTAACTCATCTCATTCAATGCAATCTTCACTCAACGTCCTTCCAGATATACGTAGTTGCTATTACACAGTACTACGCTATAAGTTAAATTGCTAATTGGAGTCAGTAAGAATTTCATCAATATATCTGCGCGGGAAGTGGGTATACCGTACCATCTCGTGCAACTAATCCAAGGGCTGTATATCAACCAAGAAGCAGCAGTTAGATGGAATGGGCAATTGACAGATTGGTTTCAAATTGGACAAGGGACAAGACAAAGATGTAATGTCTCGCCGACAGAATTTAATATATACGGCGAAAACATTATACAGAGAGTAGAAGAGAAGAACAAAAGAGGGGCGGTGATCGGTGGACGTCGGATGACCAACTTGAGATATGCCGATGATACAACAATCATCTCCTCTTCTGCAAGCGCAATAAGGAAGTACTTATAAGACCTGGTGACAGAAAGCAAGTACTATAACATGAAAATAAATGCAACTAAAACAAAGGTAATGGTGGTCAGCAGACAAAGGGCGTGCAGCTGGAAGTGAATCATGCAGGGCAGCAGTTGGAACAAGTACAAACCTTCAAGTTTCTGGGATCGTACAAGACAGCAACAGGAGACTGCACAAAGGACATAAAAATACGAGCAGCACTGGCCCGACAAAAAGCAACGGCGCTCATTAATATCTGGAAAGACAGAAATATCAATAGCGTACTGAAAGTCAGAGTCATGAAACAGATGGTGTGGGCAGTATTCCTATACGGTGCGGAATGATGGACAATCAAGAAGTCGGACAAAACAGCATTAAGGCCTTGGAAATGTGGTGTTGGCGAAAAATGCTGGGAGTTTCATGGCGGGAGCACAGGACAAACAAGTCTATCCTTGAAGAACTTGATGTGGAAAGAGAACTCATGGCCAAAGTGGCCAAGTTGAAGATACAGTACTTTGGTCATGTTGCAAGGGGAAGTGCCGGACAGCTAGCACTGACTGTACTAGAAGGAAGTATGGAAGGAACACGTTTTCAAGGCAAACCAAGAAGACAATGGCTCAACGACATAGAAGATTGGACGGGGTACAAGTACGTTCAGCTAAAGGAGATGTCAGTGGACAGAGAGCAATGGAGGAAGAAGACACGGGAATGGTCAGCTACAGCTACTGTCGCCAACCCCCGGATGAGGAAGGCCGACTAGAGAGAGAGATAAAGACAGTTACTTATTTATTGAAATTATTACTACAGAATCAATGCAGTCGGAAATGACGTAGAAAGTGACCGTAGCGACATGCCAGTGCTTGTCCGCACTTGCCGCCGTGCAAGGAAATATATCTGTCACAAAGTTATAAAATGTGTTATGACTCAGTATCAGAGGACTCTGTGTACTGTTTCTGCACGAAATTTGGTCAGTTGATTCTCAGGAAAATCATTAAAACTGTTGGCACCAGATGTCACATTTTAAGGCTAAAATGCACCAAAATCCAATTTCGGCTGGGGCTCCGCCCCAGACCCCGCTGGGGGAGCTTACAGCGCTCCCCCGGACCCCCTAGCTGGATTTAAGGGGGCCTACTTCTAAGGGGAAGGGGGGAGAGGGGAGGGGAAGAAAGGGGAAGGGACGGGAGGGGAGGGGATGGGAGGGGAGAGAAGGGGAGGGCAGGGGAGAGGAAGGGGAAGGGGAGTGTTGTGGAGTCCAAAAAAATCCTTAAAATAGACCCTGAGCGACTTGACGCTCGGAGTCTCACAAAACTGGAGCCTAGCCTACGATATTTTAACATAACTGGATCAAAAGTTTTTTAATTTGGATAAAAGTTCAGAGATAGCCTAACATGTATTCAATATTTTTAATTAAACCACAACGCCAGAAAACAGTTACATTTGCAGCAAAGTACCAGCTGAAGCGAGTTACCACCGTAGCAATACTTAACTGCTCGTTATTCCACCGTTTCTGCTGCCTTATGAAGAGAAAATGTAAATCTTTAAATAAACAGTGTTTCTATCGGAATAATATAGGCCTAATGTTTTGCGGTATCAAAAGACGCGGGTTCATTATGGACGCAATTTATAACGTTTTTGGGTGTAAAATCACGATTTCTTCATAGCGCTTTTTCACGTAATTACGTCACGGTAAGCACGAATAATAAAATACGTAACGAAAATCCAGGTTCAACAGATTCGTTAGCAGGCTCGAAACGGGTTTTTTTACATTCTATTTGTATAGCACGCGCACGAACCAACAAACCTGCTGCGAACCTGCTGCATCAATATCGACATGTCGGGATTGATGCAGCAGGTTCGCGACCAGGTTTTCGACAAAAAAAGTCGAGAGCAAGTCGCAAACCCGCACGAACTTGTCGAAAACCTGGTTGCAAACCTGGTGGAAAACCAGGTTTGCAGCCAGGTTTGCAGCTGGCTAGAATAATGGAATGTTGCGCTTGAAAGATAAAGAACATAAACCAAGCAAGATCAAAGCCCGATCCAGTCGAAGAACATAACATGGTGGCGGTAAATTACTTAAAACAACGGTCGATGGGTCGACATGATAAGCCCACGCCCGCCACGTAGCAGGACATTGCGACGTCGTAAATCCCCGACCGCGCGTACACTTCGTGCTGGCGGTGGCTTAGTAATCGGCACAATCAACACCACTTTAACAGTTGATATTTGAGATTTGTCACAAGATTTATACGACATGATAATCATGATATACAAACAACAGACCAAAAAAACATCAGTTTTGTATGACGCAGCTCAGGCACACCTCGGTCACGTGATCAAACATCGCACAATCGGTATCAGCAGTGTGTCACGTGATAGTCGGTGCCCGTTTTGACCGGTGGCGGATCCAGAAATTCAGATTAAGGGGCAGACCAATCCTCCTGTACTTCATTCTGCTACTATTATCCACGCTATTCCCATCCCCTAAAATCCAGTTTGAAGCCGTAGAGCGTTTGGGAGTACCTATTGTAAACTTCCCTACTGTACACGTCCGGACGCAGGCACGCTACTAAATCGGTTTTCTTACATTACACCATTTAAGTCCGATTTTTGAATTTTCGTAGCAACCAAGTCAAGTCGTGAAATATATACAGTTTATTTTATTTCGCCATGGAGCAGCCAAATAAAACAACGAATCACAGTGCGCGGCTACATCGTAGATGTTATGGTTTCAGTCAACTTTGTAATTTCCGTGCTGGAAAATCTCGAACTTCATCGTATTTGAAGCGTTACATGTGTTCTATAGAAAACTGAGTGGGAAAAAATATAGACCCCATCTCACTAAGAGCGGCCACCTTGTTGCCCCTGGATCCGCCCCTGTCTGTGACGTGACAGCGCCTCATTGCGCCACTAGGCGGTAGACTTGATGCTGCGGTCCACGGTCGCTGGTCAACACTTCGAAGACGTACGCAATGCACAGCAGCAGCTGTTGAGTCTGCTCGTTGCGAACAGCCTTCACACCAGCACACACACCACATCCGCACGCCTCAGAACGCTAGTGAAAACACATTTTATCGCGCCTCAGCACAGCGCAATGCCGACGTGCGATATTAACATAGCAATTCTGCCCGTCCGTCACGTTCCGGTGTTAAAGGTCCAGACATTTGTTATAGCGCCACTTACATGATGATGAGTCAGATTCGTTACCAGCAGCGCTTTACAATCTCGGAAGTGGCAGCTGATTGGCATGAGCCATGGACATCTAGATACTAGCACTATTATATAGGAGTCCATGCATGAGCCAGTGGTGCCGCAGCGCATTATGTGGCAGTGGCTATCCATTACCCGCGCTAACGGACAACTGGATCCACGGTGCAGCTAGCAGACACACCGTCGCCCCAATCAGCCGCACTAGGCCTTCACCCCGTAGCCGTAGCTACTACTCATTTCCCGTCCCGCAGAGGGTAGGAGGCTGAGTTGGCCCGAGCACACAGTAGGTTAGCAACTTGTTCAAGGTTGCTTGCAGTGGACCGGGTGTGAGTCGAACCCGTAGGCTCTCAGTTACGAGTCCGATACTCTACCACTACTCCACTGCACCCACTGTATAGAAACGGTTTAACATCATACTTTCTTCAGCCAATGGTAGCCCGGTCATTCTAGTTTTCCCAGTACTATACATCTTTGCGAAATTTCGACGGGGTCACCCCTATGGGGGCGTTCAATACAGGTGGAGTATATAAATATCGCGATTTTCTGTCAAATCGGCCGCCTCACTGCTGTTTCTTTTTTTATCGTGAAAAACTATCGCCGCGAAATTTATGCCGCCACCACCGGTGTCCCAGGTTTCATTCCCGTGAACAACTTCCCCAGTGACATTTACGGTTGTGGCGGGGGCTTACACGTGCCGTCCATAAACGCGCCACAGTTGTTGGAAATTTATTGTCATTACTTTGTGTGCGCAGCTGACGCGCGATCTGTCAGCGATAGCTAAGTTTATTGTAGTCAATATTTGCTGACTGAACATCACAAACTTATTCCTATATTCACTGTGTCTAAGAAACGAACATCTGTTACATTTTCAAATCTCCAACAACTCTGACTGACCCCTTATCAATAATAACTTTTGGTACAAAGAATAGTTATTTAATCTTCATTTAATCACACATACGTCGTGCGAAGCATATAATGAAAACTAGAAACTATAGTTAGAATTAAAGAATAGCAGTCATATACAATGTAGGGAGCATGCACTAACAGAACATTCCCTAAGAAATAAGAAATAATGCTTTGAGTAAACATTTTTATTTGACTTAAAAGTTAAGTTTTCTGTGACTTATGATGTTGTATTTAGGCTACTGCTAGTGTCCTCTGGCGTGAAATGGCCAAACTCGGTACAGCTGATGCTAAATTGCGTTATTTCTTATAAGCCGAGAAAAAGCATTCCTTTACATGTAAGTTACAGTGCACCCAGCCTGTTTTCTGGCTGCCACGGGAAACCTCAGCTGGTTCTCTGTTTTAAACATTTCGCAGAAGAGCAAGTACCGGTAAGTGAAGATTTTAACGTTGATTCCGTAAGTTGTTGATACTGGACCAGATTTGCTGGAGTTATTCAAAAATGTGGCAGGCGTGTCCGTTCTTTTGAGACAGTGTAGTAAAATCACGTTGTAGCCTATATATATATATATATATATATATATATATATATATATAAA
>Ga0209149_1001458_pt1 | contig 11999 bp, 8 predicted proteins | sample WorMetTyACAVOLI2_FD_187423 | JGI IMG/M metagenome (GOLD analysis project Ga0209149, IMG submission 187423) | Marine gutless worms symbiont microbial communities from Max Planck institute for Marine Microbiology, Germany - Olavius algarvensis... ... | reverse complement strand
AGAGGTGGTTCCACGACGATGCGCTATACAAATCCACGACTTTACTTTTTTACTTTAAAGAAGTGACATTTGTATAGCACACCATTGTGAGCACGCCTCTGATGGAGGGATGGCCAGGCTCAGTAGACCTGGGTGGCTAGTTCTGTATCGAGATGGTTTACCCGACCCAAGACGGTTACCCATTCAGGTACTTCGTTGAAGACACAGTATGTATCAGAGTTTTTGATAACTTAAAATTTAACTATAACTAATACAAAACAAAAAAACTCATGTTAAAATATTTAAAAATGTAGGCTTATGTAACAGGTGGAAGTTCAGAAACAAAAACTGAGTAGCTGAGAAAAGACAGCCACCCATAAAGTGCGCGAAGATATGCGTCAGTCATCTCACAATAACCGTTTCTATATAATGGTCTTTAAGCTTGTCATTGAGTAAAAGAATGGATGGATAGATGTATGGATGGATGGATGGACAGACCTGCATTACAGGTGACAGATTACCATTCTTGTGAATACTAAACATTTGTTGAAATCATTGAATAAAGTGACAACTCGTAATATGACGTTATATTTTTGGGGCAGTTACTTGATGTATGTCTGTTTTATTAACTTCTGTGCTTCGCACCATTTGCATATACTGCATGATGTCGTAGTAGGTATATTTATGTACATAACTACATGTAAAATGTCAATTGTTGCGTGGTTGTCGTCGTGCAGCCAGAGAACGTGATGTGCGTCAAGAAGAAAAGCCGAGACGTGAAGCTGATCGACTTCGGTCTGTCGGCGAAACTCGACCCCGACCAAGTCGTCAAAGTGTCGACGGCAACAGCCGAGTTCGCAGCTCCGGAGCTCGCTGACCACGAACCTGTCGGCTTTTACTCGGACATGTGGGCCGTCGGCGTCCTCGCTTACATTCTGTGAGTCATCAGTCTTTGTTTCAGTGCTCACACTAAGTGATCAGTGATTACAACGAAATTAAAATACAATAAGAATGAACTTTAAAATGACAAAAGCCTTTTCTGAGCCATGATGGATCACAGAGCGTCACTTATGTGCATTTGTATTGCTCTCTCTCTCCCTCTATCTTTCCCACTTCCTGCGAGACCATGAATAGGTCATGACTGATGTATCGTGCCATGCAGCTGAAATAACATGGAATAAAAATAACAGTAATAGGGAATTAAAATACAATGAAAAAGCTCTTGTAAAAAATAAAAAATAGGCATTTAAAATATATGGAAGTCTAGTTGGAGAATTAAGCTACAATACCGTTTATTTCTGCTTTGCTTTTATTATATAATTGTTGATTGTTTATGAACTACGAACTGTATTTGTGTTTTTTTTGTGGCCAGGTTGAGCGGTCTGTCGCCGTTCTCCGGCAGCGACGACCAAGATACGCTACACAACGTCCGCCGCTGTGACTGGAAGTTCGACGACGAGAGCTTCCGTGGAATATCGGACCATGGCAAAGACTTCATCAAAAAGCTCTTAGTCAAAGTACCTCAGTAAGGAACTACCTTGACTGTGGTCATTAGAAGTAGGCCTACAGACTTGCTGCTACGTGAACTGAAGTCGAACTGGCCATATAAGTTAAGTGCATAGGTGTGGACTTGCCAACTTGGGGACTGGCAATGGCAATGGTAATCTGTCGCCTGTAATGCACGGCTGCACTGCATGCTGGGACGGAATGCTCAGGTCACATGTAAGAGGGTTAACTTTACAATTACTACAGCGCTTTTATAGTATTTTTCCTCCTGCTGCTATGGGGAAAGAAAATTGTCAATGCCGTCTACTGATGCTAACTGATGATAACAGCGTTGTAGTAATTGTAAGGTTAACCCTCTTACAAGAAATGTGACCTGAGCATGCAGTGCAGCCGTGCATTACAGGTGACAGATTACCATTTTCAGCGAAATGGTTTGAAACACTACTTCGTTAGCACTAGTGTTTGCATGACTACTGCTCCATTTATGGCAACATTTTTGATAAAGTTCGATTTGCTTTGCATACCTGCATTATTTTTTTATTTAAACATTATCATTCAGCAAACTGGATTCAGTACTGTATGCCATGCACGATCTGACCAGTAGGTAATGCTAACACACCTAACCAAACTTCCAATTTTTCCTTCAAATGACCCATTCAACAAATGAATCGATTCGAATCGAGTCGTGAAGTGGACAGCACAGGTGTCTGAGGTGTGAATGTATTGGACAGCACAGGTGTGAATGTATTGGACAGCACAGGTGTCTGAGGTGTGAATGTATTGGACAGCACAGGTGTCTGAGGTGTGAATGTATTGGACAGCACAGGTGTCTGAGGTGTGAATGTATTGGACAGCACAGGTGTGAATGTATTGGACAGCACAGGTGTCTGAGGTGTGAATGTATTGGACAGCACAGGTGTGATTGTGTTGCTTGCTTGTGAAGGCGTCGATTAACGATTCATGAAGCTCTGGATCACCCGTGGCTGGCGACTGATCACCCGGAGTTAACTAGCCGAATTCCCGCCAGCAGATACAAAGGCATTCGTAACAAGATCAAAGAGAAATATGTAAGTGCACGTTGGCAATGTACGGTGTGTCCACAATAAAGCCGACTACTTTTAAGTCCTGATGATAGACTCAGGAATAGGTTCTCCAAATTTTGTAAACTTTCATCAATCCTAAATAAAAATATGCTAAAAATTCTCTGGCTTTGTTTTTTTTGTGGACACAATGTAGTTTCTGTTTTCTGTGCTTTACTATTATTGTTGCTAATATTGTTGTTGATGTTACTGTTATTATAATTGTCAAAAATGGCTAGTTTCAAACTCACTGTAAAGGTGACAAAGTCGTGGCTCTAAAACCGCAAATATCACTTTGTTGGGACTCCACATAGAACGTTTTTCTCGCCGTTACTAGCGAGTTATGCAGTTAAACAGCTTAAACTTTTGGTAAGTTATCATTCTGGATAACAAAGTCTCCTGTCAACCTGTCACTATTTACATCCCGAATTTTTACCACCGCCAACAAGGCGGAGGTTATGTGATAGTTTTTGACGTCGTTCTGTCTGTCATTCTGTAAACAGGATAACTGATGAACGCGGAAACAGACGTCGACCAAACTTGGCAGTTATAGGCAAGGGGTGACCCTCTAGAAGTGATTAACTTTTGGTCGTGATCCAATTCCGCTTGTTGATTCCGAATCGCTTTTTCATTTTCTTCACCACTGCAGAGTAGGTGATTCTTGGAGTGGACATTTGATACCATTTCTCATACGATCAATGACCATGTACCGTACTTGGCGACATGACTGATGCCAACAAGATAAATGCATCCACAACATTTTGGGACAGATCCGACAGACGCCCGGATCCGGATCCGGATTAATCCGAAAATCCGGATTCGAATCCTAGATCACTTTTGATTGAAATTTTGGCATTGGCGGAAGTTTGCACTCTCTGGGTGCTCTTGTTAACCGTTTGTTGGTGTTATTGGCTTAGAAACAGCTGTGACATTTTACATTATGGGGCCTATAAAAGTGGTATGGCTTGCCATCATGCCATGTCTGTCGAATAGGATTCAATGCCACTGTGCTTAGCATCTAATGGACAGCTTCGGTCATACTTGCCACGCAGCAGTTATTACAAAATATTATAATAAATAATTAATTACCTCTGACAAAGGAGGAGGTAAATGTTTTTGCCCTTGTTTGTCTGTCTGTCTGTCTGTTTATCTGTTTGTCTGTTAGCAAAATTACTCAAAAACGCGTGCATGGATTTGGATGAAATGTTGCGAGTCGACAGATGTCGGGACATGGACGAACTGATTAACTTTTGAGCCCGATCCAAATTATAGTCCAGATGCCGGAACCGGATTGCTTTGTCCAATATCGTATAAGCGCGCGCGGGTACGCGGAATTTTGCGTCGGGAAAATCCCACGTATACGTATTGGCGCGGCCTGCCGCTGCAGCGACGCGTGGTTTTAAAATGGTTTTATTCACTCAGCCGTCGAAACACCTTTGTCGGAGGTACATGCGCTCCACCGAGTGCTCTTCTAGTTTCATTGTACACTATGTTTTATGTTGAGCTGTGCTACTGTTTGCAGTCCGACTGGCCGGCTCCAATGCCTGCTATCGGTCGTATTGCTAACTTCAGTTCTCTGCGCAAACATCGGCCAATGGAAAACCAAATCTACGACTCATACTTCGGTGCGTACGACGCTAAAACAGTCATTTTTGATCTCGTAACGCTCTGCTGCCTTGTCACACTCACAGGCACTGACCGTATTTTAAGTTTTGAAATAGCAGTTTTTATATGCTCTAGGTGGACTGCTGAGACGTTTGCAACTCGATGAATGTTAGTTTTTAATTGTAAGGAATGTTTAAGAGAGTATGTCGTCTCCAAAATAACCTATAATGAGTCGAGTGGGACGTTAAACTCTACTATACCATACCATTAAGAGAGTATGTATTAAGTTAAAATGTCCAACACAAAAGTGTCTCAAAGCATGCACGCCAATGTTAATACAAATCCGCCGACGAGTGTACGCTGTGGTCACTCAATTGAGTAACAGTGTACTATCTAGTTTTGCAAGCAGATCAACTGTAACCAAACTCCTCTTTGAATATCATTGCTAAGGTAACATATAGCAATATGTGAACTGCTACAGACCGGAGGGAGGCTATGCCGCGGTTCGTGCGTAAACCACACAACTGTATTGTTCCCGAAGGCAAAACGGCGTCGTTCAAATGTAAAGTGTTAGCCTCTTCACCGCCCGTCATTACATGGTGAGTTGGACTGCATGCTGCTCAGCTCATGTCAGCTTATGACCTTGACCTTTGATCTTGGAGGTCATGGCGCCTGTGGCTGATGCAAGTCGTAGTTATCCGTCCGTGTACCAAGTTTGAAGTTCGTAGGCTTTGCCATTCGGAAGTTATGGTGCAGGATGTGTGTCAGCATGAATGGGCCTGGTGACCCTGACCTTTGACCATTTGACATTGAAACTGGTGTGCGAGTCGCATCTAAGGTGGGGAACCTTCCTTCCAAATTTGAGCAATATAGGCCTTTGGGTTCTCGAATTATTCGCTATATACGCGATGGACGGACAGACAGGCGGACGGACGGACGGACAAAAGCAACGCTTATTGTCCCTTCCCTACGGGGGTGGGGGCATCATAAACTGGGTTCGTTATGAAGTAATCTTAAGGGGTGTTTATAGCGACACAACTCAACTGACCCAGTTGAACAGCATACGTCAGTCGTGTTTTTGTTTATGACGTCATGACCTACAAACTGAGTCAACCGTTGTTCATGCTGTCGAGTTGAGTTGAGTTGAGTTGTGTCGCTATAAACATCTCTTAAGACAGTTGAATTAACATCTGTCACTGAAATATTGAAAATGTTGCTATAGTTAATTTCTGCTCAATCTGTAAAGCATTAAAATGCTTTCGTTACGTTGACGCAGGCACTTCAAGAACATGGTGCTGAATCCGAGCTTGAAGTACATGCCGAAGTACTCGGGCAGCGACTATGAACTGAAGGTGAGTCGCTGCAAGATGGACGACAAGGGCGAATACATCGTCAGGGCCGTCAACTCGTTCGGTAGCAAAGAAGAGTCAGCCGCACTCAGCGTAGAACGTGAGTTATTTAAAAAAATCAAAACTCGACTTGGTCACCACTCACCAGCTTGTCTACATGGTGGCGGTTTGGCTTAGCGCTAACGCATTGGTCGTGATCAACAAAGTACCTGAATGGGTAACCGTCTTGGGTCGGGTAAACCATCTCGATACAGAACTAGCCACCCAGGTCTACTGAGCCTGGCCATCCCTCCATCAGAGGCGTGCTCGCGATGGTGCGCTATACAAATGTCACTTCTTTACTTCTTTTTATTTTATAGCGAAACCTGTCGGGTAGGCAATTTGTCTGCTGCACGGGTTTAACTGAAAAACGGCGAAAAATAAACTTTAAAATAGTAAAGAAAACTGAGAACCCCGAGAAATTCGAAAGAAAGATCTGAGAGTCTGCAGAGAAAGCCCAACTGATACGAGAAGTTTATAATAGAAAAGATTTGTGGAGTTAATTGTGTTTTATACATATGCATTTTATCTTATTGTCGAAAGTATGAATTGAATGAAATGAAATTATTATGCGGAGTTCGTTTTTGTGTCTACAGCTGCGGCTGAAATTCCAGGAAGAAGAGCAATGAGCGTTGAACCAACCGCTAAAAAGTAACGTTTTACGACTCAACATTTATTAATACACTGTGGGCCGTAAGAACATGCCACTTTTATTTTTGCGATAACTTTGGAAAATATCGACCATTTTAATTCTTTCACTGTTGCGTTAACCCTTTGATAAGGTAATTATAGTGCGACATCGGACAGTATGAAGTTGGTACACTGGCCGTTGATGGGTTGGCTGTTACATTTGGTACAGGGAGGAGAGCCTGCCCCTCCTCGCTGTACCAAATGTAACAGCCCACCCATCAACGGCCAGTGTATCAATCACCGTGTTGCTGTATAATAATAATATAATAATAATAATAATAATAATATCCAAGACAATGTTTATGGTGCTGTCATCATGGCAGAGCTATTGCGAGAGTTCAGTTCATCCGGTTCAAGCGGCCGCCGACCCAAGACCAAGCCAGACGAATCAGGCTGTGAGTCCGCCTGCACAGGCTGCCAGAATCTACACCCACCATCGCCATTTATTATTATTACTCAGCCCGAAAGCTGATACTCATTTTACCGTCCCACAGAGGGTAGAAGGCTGGTCTGTTGCTCTGCGGTTTCAATATGCCATAGTTGCAGCTTCCTCCCTGTAGTTCATTGGTGAATGCAACCCTGAAAGAATTTACTATAATAAGCTCAGATGTCGCACGGAGGCTGCGCGATGCTCTGTGTCGCTGAACATTTTGCTAAGTAACTCAAGGTCACCCATAGTCATTCAAAATTACACCGTTGTGTATGGCACGTGTTAGTTTTTACTTTTTATTAGTATTAGTCTCTGTCTTGTACTGTTTCTGAGATTCCTGTATTGTTTCCAGATAAAGCGAGATATTGGTCTAAAACTGAGATTTATTCATATCCAGAATTTCGCCATAAGTTTCGTCAGCGAAAACCAGAATTGTAAGGCTACCAGACGGTGAAAAAGTTTGAGGATGTTTACTCATTTTGATGCACACCACGAACGTGACAGACGGACAGACACCGCGCCGTGTGATAGGCCACGTTATGCATAGCGTCGCGTGGCAAAAATTGGTCGACCTTTGCGAAAGTTATCGTAAAAAAATAAAAGTGGCACGTTTTATGCCTTACATTGCAGACTTATAGTTAACACAGTTAGGCCTAGTGCGTTGTAGCCTTGTAGTCGATTCTTTTAATTTTGTTTTTTTGCCGAATTTGAAGGCGAGGATTTATCAAAAGAAATTTTCATCTTGTCCGGACATGAAACTGCTCCGAGTCAGCAATTAATAAATAATAAAGAGACCACATAAAATTTAATTCATTAACTAATAATATCCCCTGATGTTACCACTGAAGTTTCGATTTGCAGATATTGTGGTTGCTGTAAAAGGTTATGTTTAGTAGAATGATATGCCGTCTTGCATATACTTGCAATAATGTAGCCTACATACGCAGTAAAAGCAACTCAACGTCAAACATTGCGAACACAGCAATACGAAAACGAATACAACAAACAAATATCAAGATCTATGTTAATAACGTACGAAGTGCGTATAGCCTGCCATGGTTCTTTTAAAGTTAAATTAGTTAATTATATATTTTAATGTATCTGACAACAAGACTTGCTGCACACATTACGACAACAATTTAGCATTGAATCGGTTTCGTGCAGAAAACGTGTCGAGCCAGATTTCGAGGGTTACAAGGCACCTCCTGATGCAACACCAAAGTTTGTTTTCCCGCTGCGAGACCGGTTCATCCAGGAAGGCATTGGCTTCAAGCTACTTGCGTCCTTGGACGGAAAGCCGCCGCCAACGGTAAACTACTAAACTTACTCATGGACTCCTATTATATAGGAGTCCATGACTTACTACAGTGTAGTTTGTTTGAAATTACAACTTTGTCTGATGTCATTTGTGTCCACATCTTTTCATAAAATAAAATTCACAAAATTCAAATACCTAATTTATGATTCTGTTCAGTGATAACTTTTGAAACTTGTATTCCACGTATCGGGAGGAGGATGAATCACAAATGACGTTGACTTAATGTACAGTGCTCGTGGATGAAAGACGGAAAGATGCTGAAGACTGGCGGCCGCTATGAAATTGTCAACACACTCGGCATCTGTTCGCTAGAGGTCGCCGCCTGCGAGATGTCGGACGCTGGCAGATATACGTGCATCGCAGAAAACTCGCAGGGCACAGAGGAGTGCATATGCAAAGTTACCGTCAACGGTATGTCATCACAGATTAAAATGATTTTTTTTCGTGTTGGTTTTCAACGGTTTTCGTTTTTATCGCTCATCAGCACAGCAATGCTGACTCATGATGATACCATATACCAATTCTGTCTGTCCGTCTGTCTGTCTGTCCGTCCGTCTGTCACGTTCCTGTATATAAAACGGCTTTTAACATATCATCATACTTTCTTCAGCATATGGTAGCCTAATCAGTCTAGTTTTCCCAGTATTCTGCGAAATTCCGACGCCCCCCCCCCACACGGGGGCGTCGAATACAGCTGGAATATATACATTTTGCGAATCGGCTTAGCGGCTGCATATTCCGCGTAGCAGCTGCTTTGGCTGCGTAGCAGCCACCGTGGCCGCGTAGTAGCAGCAACCAAGGGTGCTACAAATGTTTCTTCCCCGTGAAAATTATCCCCCTTGAAAAAGTATCCCACCGTGAAGTTTATGCTTGCAGCAGCAGCCGCTTCCGTGTAACGGCCACCTCGAGTGCGTAGCGGCATCCGCAGCCACAACTGCGACCGCAACCAACGATGTCACAAAGGTTACCTCCTCTTGAAAAATATCCCCCCTCGACGCTGTCGTGTAAAAACTATCCACCCGTGAAATTCATGCTTGCGGCAGCCGCATCGTCGTAGTGGCCGCCACCGAGGGTGTCACAAATGTTTCTTTTCGGTGAAAAACTATCCCACACTGAAATTTATGCTTCCTCCCAGTGAAAAAAAACTCCTGAAAATTTACTGTTAGACCTACTGTGTGTGTGCTGCTGACGCTCGATCTGTTTACGTTATCTAAGTTTCTTAGACGTAGACCTAGAGAATTTCACAGGCGCAGGCTGTTGCCTTTATGCCCGGATCCAAATTACAAATTACGATAACGTAATACACTACTATTTAATATACAACTTCAATTCGGCTTCCGGTTCCACAAATTTCAGCACGATAATTATATATCAAATCCCGATGAGACCAGAATTTATCTAGACGACTTTTGAAACAATTTACGGTATCAGCATGCACCACATACTCCGGTGAGGAATTCCAGATATTAAATAGTATAGTTAATAGCTGCGGTCGCACTCCAAAAGTAGGCGCACTCTGTGTCCTGTAAAGTTATGCCTATACAGAAGAGGTGTAAGTTGGTGGGGTTTGTGGTGTCGTCAGAGCGTAAAGTGATCAAGCCGTCTGGGCTGGCCGCCGCTAGGCCGTCGTCTTCGTTTTCGTCTACCTTCAAGTTCACTTCGACGTCGATCGGCGGTGGTGGTCGCGGCTACGGTGGCGGATACCGGACGACGTACAGGCGCACGACGCAACAGACTTCATCCACCACCTTCAGCGAGTCGTCGTCGACCAGCTCACGGCGCTTCTAGGTCGCACCGTAGCGTCGCACTTCTTCGACACGGCCAGCCGACCCTACCGTCGCTCGGTCCCGCCGTGTAGCGGCCCCACGCCGCTGTCGACACTAGCGGTCTGGCGCGTTGTGCATCGGTTGCTGTGACCAGTCGGTCGGTCAGTCCGACCGCACCGGTCCGTAGGTCGTGCACTTCCCACGCCGCTTTCTTCATTTTCTTTCTGTCTCGAATGCCGTGCTTTCTCAAACACTGCTTGATACGTATATTATATACATTATACGTAAATGAATAAAGACTCGTGAATGAGTCGACGACGTGCACATGCTCATCACGTCGTCCTAGTCAATTAGATCTGCTCTGTAACCTGCGCCTGTTCAACCGCACATCAGATTCTATTTCTGGATGTTCTTTGCATCAGTGAAGAAACTGTTTTTATCTCTGCCAAGGAGGTTACGGTTTTGCTGCAGTTGGCTTGTCTGTCGGCACGATTACTGATGAAGTTGGCGATGAATTTTCACGAATTTTTTTAAGGAGTAGGACTTGGTAAGAAACATGAATTGATTAGATTTTATGGGTTAATCCCGAGTTGGACCGGGATCCAGGATTTTCTTTACTTTCTGTAACGTTGCAGAGGTGCTCTGCACGTATGCAGCGGAATTAGTCACTGTGGTGAATCCCACTATGTGTAATGTGTATTGCAGTGGCAACTACTGACATGCATGCGTGCATGGCCAGCCTTGGCGGAGGTCTGCACTGTCTCGGTGCTTGTTCTGTGTTTTGTTTATCATTTCGTCGGTCCGGTGTGCCTGCCACCAAGTCAAGGCGGGGTTTGGCTTGTGCGACCTGACTTACAATACACAGTCAGTTAGCCAGTCGTATCATTATGATACGTCGACAGTGAACGATGATCTTTCATTTTCAACATCGTCGCGTCGTTTATCACTGTTGTTGTTGTTTTTCGTTATTATTATTATTTGTTTATTTATGATTATTATATATTATATCGTTGTTGCTTTGTTACTGATTGAATGGTTATTGAATCTGATTATTTTGCCTTGTTATCTATTATTGTTTGTGTGGCGACACCCAGCCAACTTAATGTGTATTGCTTGGTTACCTTCTCCTTTCAGTGTACTGCTTATATCGATTAAATTTTGCGCGGTGCCGAGGCATTTTTTGCGTTTGTTTCTTAAGCTGCTGATAATAAACTTGCTGATATGTAGTTTTTACGCTGGCACATTGTTGCTGGTCTCATCTGTCAGCTTGCCCTTCCACTAATCAGTTTGGTCTAAGAGGTAGCTCTAATCTATTTTTTTTCAAATCACCGAATGTAGCATTTTTTGAAATAATACAAGGTACAGCCAACTGTTACAATACAATACAAATAAATTTCTAATGCGCCCTACATGTTAATTCGCAAGCGAATCTGGAGCGCTGCGATGGCGCCAAAAACAGTTATGAGTAGCAAGATTTAAACAATGTGGAATGCCAATAGGAACTCGTATGGGATCTATGAAAATGGTGCCATTTCCAATGACCTTGAGGGAGTAAACCAGATTTCAAGGTTGTGATATTACTTGACGTCAAATAAATAAAATGATACAAGACAGAGCTATAGTTACAATGGCAGACTGATAAGAAGTCGCACGCATGTGATCTGTTAAATGGTGCCATTTTCAGTGACCTTGAATGACCCCTAACCTAACCCAAATGTCAAGAGCACGCCACTACTGGCCAATGCATATCTGAAAAATGGAACAAGGTAGAGACACAGTAATAATGTAATGCTAATAGGAACTTACACATACGCTACTCAACAGTGTAATTTTGAATGACCTTGAGAAACTTGGCAATATTTTCAACGACGTGGAGCGTCGCGCGGCCTCTCTGCGAAGGCTGACAGCCTGACCTTGTCATATCAGCTGGACACGTTTACAATTTCATATTACACATAAATAACTGCCGCGCGATGCTATGCAAGCGCGGCCTTAGCCGTCATGCGGTGTCTGTCCGTCACGTTCGTGGATTGTCAAAATGAATAAACGTATCTTCCAAATTTTTTCACCGTCGGGTAGCCACACTATTCTAGTTTTTAAGCGCCTCACTTTACTTTAGTAAAAGAGGCGCTTATTGAGATAGGCTGTGTCGTGACGTCGTTGGTTGGTTGTCACGCGCGTGGACTGTGGCCAAACGGTGCATCCTAGGCCTATAGTTACTATGGAACACTAATAGGA
>Ga0209149_1001457_pt1 | contig 12001 bp, 11 predicted proteins | sample WorMetTyACAVOLI2_FD_187423 | JGI IMG/M metagenome (GOLD analysis project Ga0209149, IMG submission 187423) | Marine gutless worms symbiont microbial communities from Max Planck institute for Marine Microbiology, Germany - Olavius algarvensis... ... | reverse complement strand
GGGGGGGGGGGGGGGTTGAAATAGTTCTGAGCTAAGTAGAAGCAATCCACGTTACTGTGTCTACCTCCGGTGTAATACGCTTCGCACTTGTTCAGTCTTTCTAACAGTAAGTCGTCGAATACCATAAGATTCTTTTTATCCGGGCTTAATTCCCGTGGGTCAGGCGCATCGCTGGCATTTTCGAAAAATCAGACTTTTGTGTTTGGTGTTTTGACATTTCCTCGAGAAGGATAACCGGTGAAAGATTTAACTGCATTATCTCGTTTTCGTTGTCGAATAACCTGAGGATCGATTCCTTGGGTAGTTGCTCCTCGAAGGCTTTCTTCAAAATACGATACTCCGGTTGGAACAGAGACTTTCCGAAGACGCACAGGTTATCATAGTCTAACCATCCAGGTCTCAATAGAAGTTCAATAGCAACGTCGTCTTCCCACATGCTGATTTTCCGACTAATATACCACGAATGCTTTTAGGAAACAGAGGATTGTAGAATCTCCTTGAAAAAATTTCATTCCACCTTAAGTCTTTAATGTCCATTTTTTATTATTCATATAAAAAATGGCGTATTGCGTTAATTGTAAGAGATACACAGAGACGAATAACCTGCATCATTTCGTCGCAAATAATTGACGAGTTATGTTGAAAGGTACTTGTGCAGTAACCTGTGGGAAAACAAAGACACAGTTCGTGAAATCCGGTAGTGGATTATTTAACAAAGCCGTTAATAATCTTCCGTTCGAACTTTATCTTCCTGGTCACAATTTCACGGGGCCCGGAACTAAGTTAGACAGGAGATTAAATCCTGACGGAACTCCGAGAGATTGGTCTAAGCCGATAAATAAAGTCGACGAAGCCGCTTATCACGGTATCACCAGGACCTTTGTTACGCGAAAAATCAAGACACGCGAACGCGAAATGAAGTTTGCGATCCAGAGATGCTAAGAGAATTAGTTCAGATTACAAATCCATCCCTTAGAGAAAGAATGGAGAGAGGTCTAGTCGGTAATATGACTAAGGCAAAAGTTAAACTCGGTCTAGGTTAAAAAACCCAGAAAAAAAGTAAGTGGACTGACCAGTTAGCCGGAGAACTTCACAAACCAGTCACTAGAAAATTTCGAAGGAGGAAAGTTTACGTTAACGGCATCGACAAGTACTGGGCTGCAGATCTCGTAGACATGCAAGCTTTTTCGAAGTATAATAAAGGAGTTAAATATCTGTTAACTGCAATTCATATTTTCTCCACATACGGATGGATGATTCCTTTGAAGAACAAAACCGGAACTGAGGTCGCCGGTGATTTACAAAAGGTATTCAAAGAACGAAAACCGGAGAAACTCTCGGTAGACGAGGGCAAGGAGTTCTACAATATATATGTACAACAACTCGTTGAATTGTATTCGACCGAAAACGAAGAGAAATCTAGCGTCGTTGAGCGTTGGAACAGAACCATGAAAGAGAAAATGTTTAAGTATTTTACCGCGAAATCTAAATATATCGACGTCTTAGACGAGTTTGTAAACCGGTACAACAACACGGCCCATTCCTCCATTAAAATGACTCCGACCAAAGCCAGCAAAAAAGAAAACGAAAACGAAGTCTGGAGAAATTTGTACGGTGATTACAGTCCTCTCGAGCGAAAGGCGCCGAAATTTGCAGTCGATCATAAAGTCAGAATCACGAAAAAGAAAGGAATTTTCGAGAAGGGGTACACACCACGTCGGACTGAAGAAGTTTTTGTAGTTTCAAAAGTTCGTTACACGGATACCATAACGTACAAGATAAAAGATTTAAACGGTGAAGAGATAAAGGGTAGTTTCTACGAGCAGGAACTTCAAAAAAACTACCCAGGAAATGTTTAGGATTGAAAAAGTTATCAAAAGAAAAGGAGACAAATCTCTAGTCAAATGGTTGGGTTATCCAGACGAGTTTAATTCGTAAGTTGATAATAAGGAATTGGTTAAGCTATAATTTTTAAAATATGTCTTTAAAATGATTTCTGTTGAAGGACTTGTAATGCCTAACAAACCATTGACAAACTCGGAGATATTAGATGCTGTTAAATAACTCAAAATACCTCGATTTCGTGCTGTGTTCGTGCGTAATAGCTTACCGTTAGAACCTCAACGAATGGAATGTGGGATACTAAACCTCGACGACACGACTGGAAACGGAACACACTGGGTGGCATGGTACAGGGATAACGGTAAAAACTATTATTTTGACAGCTACGGAATTCAACCGCCTAACGAACTGAAAAAAATATCTGAAAATCCGATACTTTATGATACAGAGCAGATACAACCTAAACAAGAAGTGTTCTGTGGTCACCTGTGCTTGTATGTCTTGAAACAGCTTTCGCTGGGAAAACACCTACAGGAAATTTAAACAAATTATATTAATTTTATAAATATAAAACTTGCCTGTTGACAAGTTTGGAAGGAGAGATACGGTAGTTCAAGATAACGTTTCATCAGATGTATCGTTTGCACAGATGGATAATTATTTCATTAGAAGGGACGGCTCGAATACCGCCATCGGGTCGATAAACATGACTGGAAATACGCTAACGAACGTAAGCAAGCCAGTACACTATCACGATGCGGCTAATAAAGTTTACGTTGAGGAACGTTCTGGCGGAACTGATAAAGTTTCAAGACGCGGAGATTTGATGGAGGGTGATTTAGCTATGGGTGGTTATAGAATTTCAGGTTTAAATACGAGTTTACCACCAAGGCATACGGATTCTGTTTGTTGGTCTAGAGCTGTTCAACTAACGCGAGAAGTGGGGCAAACGGCGAGTGAGCAAGTTATGGATGTGAAAACACTGTGCAATTTAAAAGTAAGTAAAACCGAAAACTTGATGACCGGAAACTTATTACTGAGCGCTGATGGCGGGAATGATAGACTTTTCGGCTGTACAGACCTAAAACACGGTAACACGTTCACATTTGTCTTTGGTGACACGCTAAATAGACTTCATTTTAGTTTAACGAATCCTGTTAACCTATAATCGTCACATAGTCTTCTGGTGAAGTGTAGAGGGGAATACATCTGTTTAATGGGTAATCCATTAGATATTTTTATTTACAAAGATCAGAATGAATTCAAACAGCATAACTAACCCACCGATTCCAACTTTACCACATGAAGCGGCTAATAAGTTATACGTCGATTCAAATTCTAGGAAAATTTTACATGGATACGTTCTACCCTTACGGTCTACAGGGGTTCGAAATAACGTTAAGTTGGGATTTATCGCAACTGCATTGTCTCAACAAAACAACAACTACAAAGCCAGTAGTGCGTTAATTGTTTTATACAGGTCGTCGCGGAACAGGCAGCGAATGGGTTACTAATGATGAAACTAGGAACTTCTGGATTCAAGTTAAGTGTCCAGACCTAGTCAGAATCTGGAAAATAGCCGTGAGAGGGAGAGAGACCAACACGCAAAGAATCTACAGATGGAAATTACAAGCTTCAACAGATGATAAAAAATTTTGTCACGCTGTTTGAAGCGCCAAATCCTACATACTTGGGAAATGAAGTCCAACAATTCGAAGTTGAAACTGTTCACAAATATAACTGCTATAGACTATGTTGTTTGGAAGCAGAACCCTCAAACCATGGATTATCTTACATGCAATTATTTATTTATTCAGACTAGTTGAGTATTACCAACTGTAATACTCAACTAACACCCTATTTATCGATTTGTAATACAGACAGATCAAAAATACAAGTTTCATAGGCTTTACTGCTTGGAAGCTGAAGGACCCGATCCTAGTCTTTCGTGGGCCAGCTATCATATTGATTAAAATATCTCTTGAAAACTTCCTTGTCGTATAAGGTTCTCATTTCTGGCGGAACGAATATTACAGCTACATTTGAAACGTTTATGTCTACAACTTCCAACTTCACGTGTTTTTACATATTTGGTGATGTATTTAGTTTTGTAAGACAACTGATTAAGTGAGTCATCGAATGGTTCAAGGCCTGATTTATATAGTCTATGTTTATAGTAGTTCTCATCGAAAAACCAAGGTGCAAACGCAACAATAAAATGAGGCTCGGGTATTGTGTCGAACGTTGACCAAAGTTTGTTCATTTCCATTTTCAATTAATTTGTAAAGTTAAAAAAGACAACATCAAAATTTAACCTCTTTCGGCGATTTTTTATGTTTTTGTGGAGTTATAAGACATTGAATAATATGGTGACCTTGAGAGCGGGGCTAGGGTTCGCTCAAGATCATTAAATTGGTCCCATCCGAAAGCTTGGGCATGGTTTTCTATTCGACTTCTATAGTAACTATAGCCGTATCTGTAGCCGTTTCGGAGATATCCAGCGTCAAAGTATAGCGTGACCTTGCAAACTGGGTTAAGGTTCGTTCAAGGTCATTGATAATAGCGCCATTCGATAGATCATATGCGACTTTCTATTGTGGTTTTTCGAATATTAAAATTTTACTCGAGGTCAATGAGTGCAAAAAGTTTTGAAACCCTGAAACTATACCTACTACAAATTTTGTCACTGTTTTATTTCTTTGCTTTCTCATTAAAATACGACAAAATAGCTAAAAATATTATTAGAGATCACTTAAGGTCATTGGAAATGCTACCATTCGATAGATCATATATGACTTCCTATTAGTTTGTCTCTATCTTGTACCATTTTCGAGTTATTTAACGTTGAAAACTAGAAGACCTCGAAATCGGGGTTAGAGGTCACCCAAGGTCACTGAAAAGGGTACCATTTGAAAGCTTGGGTATGGGTATTCGACTTCTATAGTAACTATAGCCGTATCTGTAGCCGTTTGTGAGATATTCAACGTCAAAGAGTGACTTGACCTTGAAAACGGGGTTAGGGGTCGTTCAAGGTCATTGGAAATGGCGCTGTTCGATAGACCATATGCGACTTTCTGTTGGCCGGCCATTGTAAATATAAGTCTATCTTGTACCATTTTCGAGTTATTTAACGTTGAATAATATCGTGACCTTGAGACCGGGGTTAGAGGTCACCAAAGGTCATCTGAAAAGGTACCAAATGAAAGCTTGGGTATGGTTTCCTACTCGACTTCTATAGTAACTATAGTGATATCTTGCGTCGTTTGTTGGTAAAAAATCATGAAATTTTTATACCCAACCTGTATTTAGCGCCCCTCCCCACAGGGGGTGACCCCGTCGTAATTTTGTGAAAATGTTTGATGCTGGTAAATCTAGAATGATTAGGCTACCGTATGAAAAAAATGAAACTGTGACTATGTGTTAAGCCGTTTTCATCAGATCTGATACCGGAACGTAACGCATGGACGCCGTCATCTACCGCCATCTAGCGAATAGTTTTATATTCCCAACAAACACGTAACTAGTCATAGGGTCTACGTGTAGACGACCGTGCTCGATTGCATTATACAGCATGTCCCCGGGGCATGCGCGACGCCGCTGTGTGACCGGTGACAGCCACGCTTACCTGTCTATAGTGTGCTCTATAAATTTGATCCAATGCGCTGTCTGATACACGCGTTGGCCATTGATCAACGTAGTTGCGCTAGGCGCGAGAGCGGCTTAGTGCATCGGAGCTGTCCATCTGTTTGTCCGTCTGTCTGTCTGTCGCCAAAATGCAAAAACGCGATTTTCTCAAAAACTAAGTACTTTAGAGCTATGGTCTCTACTGACGACCTATAGGAAGTCGTACATGGGCTTTTCAAAGAACCCATTATTGGATCCCTTCAATCCAAGATGGCTGAGATCCGCCATCGTGAAAATCGACACGACGTCATTTTTTTCTGCCGAGGGTGGTCCGATTTGGATAAAAATTTTGCAGACTGGTACAGAATGACATGTCGACTGCGGTGATGCGTGGAAATTCCAATATGGCGGACGTTTGGCCAAATTCAATGGCATGTCATCCCAGAGCCACGTATCACATTGCAGGATGCTGCCACTTGGTAAATTCACTGTCACGATTCCGGAGCTACCTGTCACATTGCAGGGTGCAGTCACCTGGCGAAATCAATGTCATGATCATGCCACATTGCAGGGTGCTGCCACTTGGTGAATTCAACGGCATGATTTCGGTGCTACCTGTCACATTGCAGGGTGCAGTCACTTGGTGAATTCACTGTCACGATTCCGGAGCTACCTGTCACATTGCAGGGTGCTGCTACTTAGCGAATTCAATGATCGTGCCACGTTGCAAAGTGTAAGAATTCCATCCGCCATATTGAACATCGTTTTTCGCCATACTCTATCTTTTTTGGGCTTTAACGAGCGGCGGCTTTCGTATGGTCGAGTGAATCGCGACACAAATTTCTTGTTACGCGCACGTGTTTTTTTGACCGTTGCATGCCTGAAGGCCATTCTGCATCTCATCATTTCGCGACTCAATAATAATCAATTATGCAGTCAACGCTGCCGTCCGACAGCTTTTGTAGCCGTGGGCAATTGACGTCGTGCGGAGTAGAAATCGAAATCGATATTCAATACTTAAATCGATAATTGGTTAAAAAGCTTGAAATTTTCGTTTTTAGTTAATCCATAAATTCTAATTAATAATATTTAATTTTCGTACTGCGAAAAACACACATTTTAAACAAATGGTAAAACTTTTTTGATTTTAAATTTAAACCGACCTAAATTCCGGGTCGCTTAAACATACCGCAACGCTGAAAAACTCAGCTAACCTCTCGATCGCGACTGAAAATCTTATTGCAAAAATGTTTCAGCGCTGTGGAACGCGTTACCGGCTGTTTGATGTGAACATGTTCATCTTGTAAGCCTCTGGCTGTCACTTGTTTCTAGTCGTATTGCTTGGCAATGTAAGATGAATAAATAGAGCAGCGATCTTTGTCTCGGTGGGAGTTTGTATTTTCGCCATGATTGTAATAGGAGAGCTAAGCTTCTGAAAGAATGGATGATGTGAACGGATTTTAGCCGAGATAGCAGCGGAGAATTCGACTAATAAGACGCAGAGCCAGTTGCTTCTCGCGCGGAAGTTGCGTGAGCGAAAAAAAAACCTGTTGAAAAAATTAGGAACCAAAGACAGAAAATGAAGTAGCTCGTTCGCGCTCTAAGACTTGAGGTGTTGTGTCTTGAGGTTATTGAGAAAGAAGTTAACGATTTAACGCAGGCTGTCAACGCCGGCGTTGAGCTAGATTGATATGGCGTGTAGTGCTGTTTCTCGTAGTTGAAAAAATTACAAAATAAAAAGTAAAAAAATATTTTTAAAAAACATAAAACTCGAATAAATTTTATTTCGAAGAAAAAACTTAAAAACGAAAAAAGAAAAAAATATTCATTTATTCAAGAATGTAGATAAAAAGTGAGAAGCCTCTCCTATTACAATCAGGGCGAAGATACATACTCCACTGCCAGCCTTGCGTGGCTACCTTCCCGTGGTGGCTGGTGTTAGTACCCGAATCGGGAAAACTGAATCCACGCGAAACAGACGATGCTGTAAGTGACATGGTTGATTTTCTAAGGGGAAGGAGGAGCACGCGCGGGGGGGGGGAATATCAATAGATTTTGATATTTCAGTCTATTAATTTTCTTTTAAGCGAGTTCGTTTCCCAATAAATAGCAACCTAATTATGGTCCGTTTTCCTAAGTTTCGCTCAGAGTCAACCTAATTATGATCCGTTGTTTGCCATTATTTCCCGACAGAATCGACACTCCTTCAATTTTTAAAGGGATGTGGTATTTCAAGGAAAAAAAATAACCAGGATTGAGGTAATTAGCCGTAAATTCCTATATCTATCTACTTCAGCTAGTTAAACTCTGTTTAACGACGTCTACGTTTCTTAGCTTAGTGAAAATCTTTCACTAATGCTGTGGCTACATCGTGACACCATCAGTCTGATTTGTCCGCAAATAACATCAAATATTCTTTCTGTTTATTTACTGTTCTCTATTTCAATATTCGCAAGGCTGGTTCATTATCATTAGGCCGATTTGCCGCTACTGGAGTAACCTCAGAAGGAGGTTATGAACCCCCGGCAATCGCTGACTAAAGTCGCCTCGCTGATCAACCACACATGGTTTTAATCAATCGCCACTGATAAGAGACTTCAATGAGCGCCACTGCAAACATATGTTAGCTTTATGCCTCGCCTATTCTCTTGCCTGCTATATGTCGGATATAAAATAAGGTTCAGTGAATAGTCGCTGCGTCAAAACGTGATCCGATCCCGGTCGAACCCTCTAGTCTTCCAATAATACCTCTTCTCCTATTTTAAAGGATGGTGTCTTTACCTTATTACGTTTGTCGTAATCGACTTTCATCTGTTGCTCATTCTGAGTCATCGTGAATATTCTTTAACTTATGCGAGAGCCAGATTGCTGACGACACACAACTGTACATGCACACAACCATCAGAGATGTGCAACTAGCCAAGCGTGACATGATTACAGCCATTATGGACATTAATGCTTGGAGCCACTCACACAGACTTAAGCTTAATGCTCAGAAGTCTGAAATCATCTGGCTAGGAACTCGCTAGCAACTGGCAAAACTTAATCAGGCTGACATGACATGATGACAATACACTTACCTGATGATGCACTAACTGCAAAACCAACTGTCCGTAACCTTGGTGTTCAGCTGGACAGTGAATCCAGTTTTGATGCCCAGGCTCGTAACTGCGTTAAAAGTTGATATTATCACCTACGACGCATCAACCAGATCAAGCGTTACGTTGACCAAGAATGTTTGCGGAGTCTAGTACATGCCTTCATCACGTCACGTCTTGATTACTGTAACAGTATGTATGCTCATTGTCTTATTTCCATACGCCATCGGTTTCAACGAGTCCAGAATCGTGCTGCACGTCTAGTTCTTAGCACTCCTCCACGCAGTTCATCACTTCCTCTCTTGCAACAGCAACACTGGCTACCCATTGAGGCTAGAATTTCGTACAAACTGTGCTGTTTGATGTATCGGATCGTCCAGGGAGCTGCACCGTCATATCTTACTGAACTTTGCGAACCATGTCTTGACACTCGCCTTCGATCTACTTCTCGCGGTGATTTCATCATTCCACGTTCCAATCGCCACCTTGCGGACAGTTCATTCTCTATTGCTGCACCCTCTGCTTGGAACCGGCTACCTACAAATTTAATATTCGTAACTGTTCAACCCTCGCAACATTCTTAACTAAACTTAAGGCGCATTTGTTATGTATCGTTTTCTCACTAAGTAATTATGCTCATTACGTTGTATGTCGGCGCCTCCGAACTTTGGCTGTTAGGCACCATAGTAAGTTCGGGTGGTTGATTGATTGATTGATTGATTGAGATTAAAATTACTAAACAATTGCAAGAGGTAACATATATTGAAACATATATTCTAAAACAATCCTATATGTATATCGCGCGATGTACGCTGACCGACCGACTAACAGACAGCCGCACCAGTCAACAACACCGCTTATATGTATTCTAAAAATATGACACAAAATAGTGTCGTGCAGTGCACAGGGGTACTTCAGCATGTCGGTGCTGATTGACACAGGTCGACAACAAGTTCGGTTTATGACAATCTTCATCAACGTGACGAACGCTGTCAAACAAGGAAGACGCAACGGCATTTGTAGAACTGTGAAACTTATGTTCTGTAAGCATTGTATGTCAAATGTCGTGTGTCTGCGTGCGTAGGCTATAAAATTTATCACAGCGCAGAAGTGAAATGCAAGCACGTGCGAATGTGTGTCGACAGGCGAAACACAACTTCCAGCTGGCCGAAACATCGCATCTTCGCGTCTCGTTTTCTAAGTCATCTGTCATACCTCAAACTCCACCAGATGGACAGTAACAATGTCGTCACGCCGAGTCTGCATCAGCAGCTGCTTCATCTAGATTGCGCCAGCTTGGCGATGATACCGAGATGTAAAGCCAACATTTTCAACTATAAAAATAGGCCTACACGGCCCGGTAATCACTGCAACCGATTACTGTGATCGTTACGGCGACCGTGCAAATCTCAAACTTTCTATTATATTTGCCTCAACGGGATTTCACAGTTCATATAGTTCACAAGAAGTTCAGCTGGTGCTGAGATAGTACACGTAAAAGTTTCAGCGTACGGGGTTCGGCAGGGGGGTAGTAGCCCCCACATGAAATTGACACCTTCTTTATCTCGGAAAGTATTAGAGCTAGTAAGTTGAAATTTGGTACGTAAAAATGTGTCCGATAGGGGGCGTCTGGGGAGATCAGCAGCTCCCACTTTTTATTTTGGGACCCCCTCCATATCTCCGTAACAAATTCAGCTAGGAAGTTTAAATTTGGAAAAGTTGTAGGCAGTAATGAGTACTAGCGCTCTGTATAAAAATTTGTCCGCTAGGGGGCGCGTGGGGGGAACAGCAGCCTCCAATTTATATTTTAAGACCCCCTCCATATCTCCGAAGCTTATCGAGCTAGGAAGCTGAAATTTGGTTAACTGGTAGGCAATTGCGGGTACTATAACCCATGTAAAAATTTGTCCCCTAGGGGGCGTCTGGGGAGATCAGCAGCTCACACTTTTTATTTTGGGACTCCCTTCATAACTAATGCAGCTAGGAAGTTTAAATTTGGCAAACTTGTAGCCATTTATGAGTACTAGCGCTCCGTATAAAAATTAGTCCGCTAGGTGGCGCGTGGGGAGCACAGCAGCCCCCAATTTATATTTTAAGACCACCTCCATATCTTCGGAACGTATCGAGCTAGGAAGTTAAATTTGGTATAGGCTACTGGTAGACAATTGCGGGTTCTATAGCTCCATGTAAAAATTTGTCCGCTAGGGGGCGTCTGAGGAGATCAGCTGCTCCCTCTTTTGATTTTTGGACCCCCTCCGTGACTAATGGAACTAGGAAGTTGAAATTTGGCACACTTGTAACTTGCCAAATTTCAGCATCCTATCTATATGCATAATGCAGTTATGCGACTATGCATTTCTCATAGGCTTTCCATTATATTAATGTTAAAAACTTCCATGGAAGTTTAACTACAGTTGTAAGGGCTGTATCTTGCTAACTAAAGATGTTCTGTCTGTAATATAGAGTGCAAACCTCCGCCGACGCCAAAATCAGAAAAAAAGTTATTCGGATTCGAATTCGGATTTTCGGGTTACTCTGACTTTATATGTCCGTCGAATATTCGTTCCAAAATTGTGGATACACTCGCCGGCGTCATTCATTTCGCCAAGTTTGGTTCAAGTCGGTTGTTGATTGTATGAGAACTGAGAAAACAGCGAAATGCTATATAACAAATGTCGGAAAATTGCCTATTGTTCAGTGCTGAAGAAAATGAAAGACCGGAATCCACGCGCAGATCCGGATCACCACCAAAAGTCAACCACTTCTAGTGTCACCTCCTGCATGCCCATGCCAAGTTTGGTCGACGTCCGTTTCCGCGTTCGTCAGATATAATGTTCACAGAATGACAGAACGAATGAAAGAATGACAGAGAACGATCACATAACATCCACCTTATTGACGGAGGTAATAATAATAATAATAATAATAGTCAATGTCAGTGTGGAGAACTGGTAGATGCACACGGCATACACAGCTTCGTTTGCAAACGAGCTTCTGGTAGAACGGCAAGACACCATGCCCTTAATGAGCTGGTCGCGCGTGCGTTTGTGTCAGCCGGCATTCCAGTTACTAAGGAACCCAGCGGCCTATCTAGGTCAGATGGCAAGAGACCTGATAGCCTGTCTCTGATCCCATGACAGGAAGGCAAACCCCTTTGCTGGGATGTGACGGTCATCTGCCCACTGGCCAACTCCTACCTGCAGTCTGCAACCGCCTCCGCCGGTGCTGTTGCCGAGTTGGCGGCCACCCGCAAGGTCGCGAAATACAGCATACTGGAAGCACATCTTCCAGCCCATTGCTGTGGAGTCACTTGGTCCCATGAACTGGGAGGCCCGCAAGTTCCTGGCCGACCTTGGTCGGAAGATTTCGCGTGTGTCTGGAGACGACAGGGAAACTACGTTTTTGTTTCAACGCATTTCGGTTTTGTTATTTCGTTT
>Ga0209149_1001456_pt1 | contig 12002 bp, 11 predicted proteins | sample WorMetTyACAVOLI2_FD_187423 | JGI IMG/M metagenome (GOLD analysis project Ga0209149, IMG submission 187423) | Marine gutless worms symbiont microbial communities from Max Planck institute for Marine Microbiology, Germany - Olavius algarvensis... ... | reverse complement strand
ACTGGGGAGGGGGGGGGGGGGCAGCAGAAAAATGGGGGCCCAAAAAAATTTTCCGCCGGAATCTGTGCCCCCACTTCAAATTTGCTTCCTACGCCTCTGATTGAGGTTTAGTCATCTGCACGCCGCTTCAACGTCAATTTCAATCACCAAGCCGCGACTCTCAAGCCGTCGGCGCACAGCCCTACGGCGAGGTATTTCAGGTCATGCGAAAATAGACGCAGCAGATGATATAATACGACAAAACGCAGCGTTAATAACGGAGTATTTAATTCTACTAAATGTATGGACACTGCTGACCGCATCTGTTGATGATGTGACGCAGTATCCAAGGTCTAGTCCCAGTCGAAGTAGCCCAAGGTACAACCAGCCAGCACTTTCGTCCAGCGTACTTAAAGTATTCTATAGCTGTACAGTCGCTGTTGTTGTAGCATTCAAATCGACAAGCTTCAACGGACTTAGCCGTGGAAAGTCTGCGGTTACGACTAGCATAGTCATACCGCAATGTCCACGTCGGACAGCCTAACATCACAACAATTGTTGGTTACAAGTTGGAATCTTTAGAACGTCTTTCAAATCGATCAACGGTAAACTTAGTCAGGACATATTTTAAGGAATTTTTAAAACTGCACAACCCTTCCATTTTCCCCTCCCCTTTCCTCCTTTCCCCTCCCTTTTCTTCCCATCTCCTCCCTTCTCTTCCCATCCCCTCCCTCCCCTTCCCTTCCCAACCCTTCCTCCCCTTAGAAGTAGGCTTCCTTAAATCCAGCTAGGGGGTCCGGGGGATCGCTGTAAGCTCACCCAGCGGGGTCTGGAGCGGAGCCCCAGCCGAAATTGAATTTGGTGCATTATATCCTTAAAATTTGACATGTTGGCAAGAATTTTAACGATTTTCCTGAGAATCAACCGACCAAATTTACGCACTCCAAACAGTATCCATGCAAATCGGGACCAAAATTTTCCACCACTTGGATGTCTTCGCCCTTGGGACTAGGTCCTGATAGTAGGCTTGCTAAGCACAGTAAACCAGCTAGTGACTTCCAGTACTTGTTGATATCAACTACAAGATGCTCCTTTTAGCTTTTGCGGCAATAAATCTGGTTCAGAATGTATATAAAAGTGCTAATAAACATATATATTTAACATGCACTCTCACTGCCTACCATTCAACCATAATACCATTTTATTACATACCGACTCAAATGGGAAAGAATAAGAAACTCCCACAGGCCGGCACAAGGCTGTTCCCCTGTGGTGTGGACTTTGTAAATATGAGCACAGCCCAAGGTAGATTAGGCTGATCAGGTCAGGAGAACTAATGTCATTTACTTTTAGGTCTCTTAGCACTTCATAGTACCAGTTATACTGCGTAGCTAGTGGGACAGTAGCTAACAAGTCTGCAAAATGCGAGAAACACTGAAGAGAAAATAAACGAAGTGACATTGAATTTAGAGTCTTACAAAAACAGTAACTTACGTCATTGCACTAACTAAGGAGTAAGTAACCACACGCGCGTGCGCTATGGTGTACTTGGGCAATAGGCAGTGTACACGTATTGCAGTTGCAAACAAAAACAGACGGATGATTAGTTGAAGGATTGCTTTTTAGCAAATTTATGAAAATATTCAACACATTTAAAACTGCACAAATTGACTTTTACAACTGCACATTTTCATGTTAGAACTGCACAATTTGTCATCAACTACACACTAAAATATGCCCTCACAGCCTTAATTTGCAAATGCTAATCAGAATTGATATAATGATAAACACTTCGCCTTAACAATGTCGCCTATGACTGATTTGATAGTAATGGCTTCAAGTGATAACGTGTTAGTGTCGTCGTTGAACAACAACAACAACAGGGAGTAACACCATTACAACTACTGCGCTCCATATAGTGAACATGCAGCAGTTACACCGCTACACGCAATCTGCGGTCGACTAATCAATTTTCCTCGACGTGCCGCGATTTTTTTACTGAATTTGGTAAAAGATCGTTTAGTTACCTGGCTCCTACAGTCTGGAATGGATTACCTCTTAATATCAGACTTTTACCCACTTTCGATACCTTCAAACGCCGTCCGAAAACACCTTTTCCAATAGCCCAGCAACACCTTTATCATGCTGCCTGCCTAGTAACTGCCAGCGCCTCCATAGAGTTTCCATGTAGCGCCTCTGATTCAGTACCACTACTGAATGTGTGCACGTTATAGGTGCATGTATAATAATGCCCTAGAGACTAGGCTAATAGTACCACCAGGTACTATTAGTAGTACCTGATGGTACTGTTCAGCTATCACGGAAAGCCCGCGCGATGTTTCGTCTCATTGAACATTTTATCAGCTAGTGGGACAGTAGCTAACAAGTCTGCAAAATGCGAGAAACACTGAAGAGAAAAGTTCTGCTGCAGCGTCTCAGTATCGCCATCCAACGTGGCAACGCAGCCTGCGTCTTAGGCACTATAGCGACTGACGGGAAGGCCTTGGACGACGTTTTTTATTTGTAGGCTATATTCATTTTATATAATAGGTTTATCTCTTTCTTGTTTAGTTTTCTGTACTAGTCTTTCCATTGTATAACCGGAAGTTTTATCAGTCGTCGCTACGTTCTCGATACATTGTTGGCTGAAGAAAAAGCAATTAATCTTGTTGCTGTTATCCGTAGTCTGCCCCGTGTTGCATCTTTGCATGAAATTGTGGGCAGCATCTAGTACGGATATGGAAGTTTTACGATATCTAATATGGCTGCCGTCTGCCATTTTGGATTTGTTGCGTAAAATCGTAGAACGACACACGAACGCCTATTCACGGCAGTTATCGCATGTGAAAATGCGTAATGGTCGGCATTGCAGTGTTGATGTTATAGCTGATTTTTATCGTTTCTATCCGGGACAAATTTTCATTTTTTTGGCGTTTTGACTCCCAAAATTTAGTGGAACATTGTTCACCCCCAAAAGACAATGGTTGCTCGAGGAAGTATGCGTTTTGAGCCGTTTTGGGTCTAGATTGAACGCATGATGTTGTAGCATTGTCTATATACAAGCATTTCGGTCCCCACGCTCGCCTTATAGAAGTTCCACTAAAACCCCAATAGCAAAAGATAGTGCTCTGTACCTTCCACTACAACATGCTATGACCGGAACAATTCTGCAATGTAAACCCTGGGCTGCGGGTTGGTCACAGTAACGTAACTTTAGGCAATAAGAATGGGAAAAATAGGCAAAATTGAGGAAATTTGTCGCCCATAAACCGTATGCCACATCCAAAAAAATTGATATATCGGAAAGCTGGCTGGCCCTTGTACTACAACGTGGATTTAACGATATCTCTCGGCAATGAATCCCCTGGACATTACGCTGGTCTGGATATCAGTTTGACCTCTGATTTTGATTTTTTTAGGGAAACAAATAACTTGAAAATGGAAACTTTTCGAAAATCCGTTCGGTAAATACTTTCGGGGGAAAACGAATTTACATTACGTGGCCAAATGTGGTGAAAATCGGTCGTTGGGAAGTTACCAATAGGTCACCTGGTTTTGGCGTCAAAAAACTCCGGCTCAGAGGGAGTTATTCAATCCCACCATTTTGCCTCGGATGGGCCGATAGCGCCAAAAAATTACGCAACGTTGTCGCCTTTTGACCAGTGCACGTCTACCAAATTTGGTCCAGATCGGTTGAGGGTTGCTGGAGTTATTCCCGAAAGATTAACTTTTCGGACGCCCAAAGTCACGTTAAAGCCTGCTAGCTTTCAGCCTATATAGCATACACATAAATATACATAGCAAGGAGTAGAAATAAAGTCGCCAGTAGTCGGGTCGTACCAAGGCCAAACGTACTGAGAACTTACGTCCACGTCACCTGGACAACGGCAAATTGTTAGTGAGGTCACCAAACAACAACGACAACAACAACAACAAAACGACGACGACGACAAGAAGAACCACTATTACAACTACTACTACAATCCCCAGAGTTGTCAAGAATCAATCGCAAGCACGAATTTGCTCTAGACCAATAGTGCCTTATATCACAAGAAGCTCAACTGTCACAGAAAGACCGCGCGCTGCGTGGTGTCGTTGACCATTCACTAACTAGAAGTTGTAGTCGACACTTACATTCATAGGTTTTACCTTCTTATAAATTATATTTTCATATCTTATCCATCATATAAAACCTTGAATGGCACTAAATAGCCTTCTTGTGGTGATGTGCCGTTAAGAAACTACACATTCTCACGTCACTACGTTCTCGATACATTATGGGCTGAAAGCAATACAATATAATACGATACAATTTATTGAAAGCAGCAACAAACGTGCATGCAGAAATAGATTTGTAAACGCCACAGTAGTTAGTAGTAAGTAATAATAATGCACAAAAATTAAAAGCGAATATTAAACGTGATAAGGGGAGAGGGAGCGAGTAGGCTCATAATGGCACATCAGCACAAAAACAGGCCATTCAGTGCCATTCGAAGTTAAAAAAATCATGTGAACTAAGGGAAATACTTAACAACGTTTATTGTTAAAGGAAATCACTAAAACATTTGAAAAAAAAACAATTTAAAGATGAAAACAACACACACAAAACAAGAACACACTCATGCTAAAAACTTCAAAAGACAACAGTTGTCCCTAGTGTGCCTCGTGTTGCAACTTTGCACAAAATTGTGGGCAGTATCTAGTACAGACATAATTATTAGAACTTTTACTAATTTTAATGGCCGCCGTCCAGCATTTTTGTTTTGTTCAGTAAAGTCGTGAGACCACACACACAACGGGTTATTCATGGTGGCTATACCATGTAAAATTTTGTCATGGTCGGCATTGCAGCGTTGATGTTATAAGTGATTAAATTTGTGTCGTTCACACTTGAAAGTCTTATCGGGAACAAAATTTCAGGTTTCTGTTTGTTTTGACACCCACAATTTTGGGAGACATCGATGGCTGTTTGATCAATTTTTGGTGGAGACGCACTGTGTGATAGCATTGTGTATATAGAAGCACTTGGGTCATCAACCAGAAGTTGCCGGAAAACCCTATTAACAAAAGGTACCGCTTTGAGCCTTCGATTACAACACGGAATGATCGAAAGCATCATCTCTGGGCTGTAGGCTGGTCACTAAATCGTACTTTTTAGGCGATAAAAATGGGGAAAATTGGCAAAGAAGTGTGAAAATTGGGGAAATTTTAGAGCCATTAGCTTCTAAACCGTACGTCACATCAAAACAAATTGATAAGCTCGGAAAGGTGATTGGCCCTTGTGGTACAACCTGATTGGCCATTGTGCTACAACGTGCATGAGTGAACGATGTCCCTCTCCAATGCGAAACCTGGATTGTACACTATTGTGTTCTTTCTTTCTTTCAGAGCGTACTCCGCTGGAGCGTTGCTGTGTCCACAATAATTATGTCGCCATTCGTCTCGAGTAGTGGCCTTTTTCCAGGCAGTCGCTAGGCCAAAGTTCAGAGGGCCAAGGTCTGCCTCAATTGCACGGAGCCAAGTGTGGCTAGGTCTTCCTACTGGTCGCTTCCAGTCGGGGGGTACTTGTCGGATACGCGCTGCAAGGGCCCAATGGTGGTCCTCGCGAGGTGAACTGCGAGCAATGGCCGAAGTGCCGCAGACGTCTATTAGTCACCAGGTGAGAGAGCGGTGTATACGGTGTGGCGAGTATACGATATCCTCAAGATCTAGCGTATTGCCCACGTGTCAAATGGATCGAGGCGAGAGAGCAGGTACTTTGTGGTGGCCCAAGTCTCGCACCCCTACATCAAAACTGGCACAATGTATGTCTGATAGAGGCGTAACTTGGTTTAGCCTGATGCTTGACTTCCAGATCCTCCTCTCCAACACATTCATACAAGACCGAGTCACCGAGCTAAGCCAATTTGATGCAGGACTTCCCCTCTGCTGACACCAGAGGAGTCAATCATACATCCCAGATAAACAAATGCATCGACCACTTCAACGTGTCCATCTGCCACCTGGACTATTGGGCTAGAGTATTCCTACAGGAACTGGGAACCTGTAGGATTTTGGTTTTCGACCAATTTGTCTGAAGACCAAAGTTAGAAACCTCTTCCTGCATAACTGTCAGTGCGAGAGCAAGGATTTCCAACATTTCTTTAAGCAAAGAAACATCATCCGCAAAGTCCAAATCAGTGAACACCTTTTTCCCAGGGTTACACTGGTCATCCCTCGGTGTACCTTGCGTTCCATCACATGATCCATTAGTTTTATGAACAGGTCTGGTGCAATTCTGAAACCTTGCCAGACACCACTTCCTACAGCAAACCAGTCGGACATCACACCGTCAACGTTGACACACCGTATACAGGCCTTCCATGAGATCCACAACTTTGCTATGCAGGCCGAGCCTGCGTAGCAGTTTCCATAGAGCCATACGGTTTACTGAATCAAATACAGCCTTCAGGTCAACGTAAGCAATCCAAAGTGGCTTCTGAAACTCTTTCCTACTTTGGATGATAGTGTTCAAATTGAAGATTCGATCTGTCGTTGACCGTCCGGGTGTGAACCCACTTTGCTCCTCTCTACCGTGTGCCAGAAGAAGCTGGTCACGAACCTTATTCAGCAGAACCGTAGCAAACACCTTCCCAGGTGTTGATAGGAGTGATAATGCCCCGTAGTTTTTGCAGTCTTTAGGACTGCCCTTTCCCTTGTAAATAGGGAGAATAATTCCCTTCTTCCAATCGGGTGGAATTACTCCTGTCTGCCAAACCTGCTTGATCACACAGGTCAGCCACAGGATGCATGTCGTGGATGAGCCTGGCAGTACGCTTCTTATCAATAAGATTCCGTGTTCGGTCGCTTATCCACTCGTGCCAAACATACCTTCGAAACCCCAGGACTTCATCAGCTACTTTGGTATCACATCCTTGAATGTATCCCATTCGCCAGTTCCATCAGCGAGTGCCGTAAAACGGTTCTGGATAGCCACCTGATATTGATATTTTACATCAGGTATACGTAGCTCGGAAACGTCGAATCGTGAATTTGGTTGGCTGGTGAAGGACTGCGTGTTCAAGTTCAACTTTACACGACAGGCCCGGTTGCAATCACAGGCCTGTGATCTGAGCTGTCTGTTTGCCAACTCTAATTTTGAGTTTTGGTTTTTTCGGTTGGCAAATGACATCGAAATAGAAAATGTTTGAAAATCAATTCCAGGATACGTTGCGAGGAGACATAGATTCAAATTTCGTGGCCAAATGTGGTGAATGTCGGTCGCTGGGATTGAATCACCTCATTTTGGTGACAAAAAAACTCTGGCTCAGCAGGACTTATCGGAGCCCGCTATCTTGCCTCCTGGGCCGATCGCGCCGAAAATTTACGAAACGTTGTCGCCTTTCGACCGGTGCACGTCTACCAAACTTGGTTCAGATCGGTTGAGGTTTGCCGCAGTTATTCCCGGAAGATTAATTTTTCGGAACCCCAAAGTCAAGTGGAAGCCTGCTGGCTTTCAGCCTACAAAAAAGACACAGCAAGGACTAGAGATAAACTTGCCAGTAGAAGTATAGCTTGTAGTCGTGTCGTACCGAGGCCAAACGTACTCAGAAGAACTTATGTCCACGTCACCTGGACAACGGCAAATTGTTAGTGACGCCACCGAACAACAACAACAACAACAACGACAAGAAATAACACCATTACAACTACTGCTACAATCCACTGAGTGATGAAGAATCAATCATAAGCACGAATTTGCTTTAGACCAATAGCGCCTCATATTCCAAGGAGCTCAGCTGTCACAGTACAACTGCGCCATGCTTCGTGTCATTGAACATTTATTAGCTCGAAGTTGCAGTCGTCGCTACGTTCTCTATACTTGGAAATTACTTTGAAAACAACGTGAATGTACATGCATGTATGTTAACAAAACACAGTACAACATGTACTTAAAAACAAACAAACTTAGCTAGAAATCCTTCGTTGCTGTGCCTTGGATTCGAACCAAGACGTCACCACCTACACCTTGTAATAGTAGTTGTCTTCATTGACAGAAATGTAATAAACGTGCAGAGAGAACAAGATAAGAAAAAACACTGCCGTCAAATTGCAAAAATACAGCAAACACATATAAAAGTACAATCTCACAAGATAACAAATCCTTAAGCGAAATTCCAATTAACACAAGAAAACAAGAGGACAAAGTAATTTGACAAAAAGCGCCTCACGGAGGGCCCATTCCACGGTTAGGGGTCACGCCAGGGGGTCGAAAGTTGTACCATTGAATTCCTGGGGTAGGGTTTCCTATTAGTGTTCCATATAACTATAGGCCTAGGATGGACCGTTTGGCCACAGTGCACGCGCGTGACAACCAACGACCAACCAACCAACGACGTCACGACACAGCCTATCTCAATAAGCGCCTCTTTTACTAACGTAAAGTGAGGCACTTAAAAATGAAATGACAAAATCAAACGACATATACGACAGACTACATCAACTTCAGCACAATCAAAAAAACGGCAATGTTAGAAAAAGACACAGTACTAAACTGAGATGGAATGTGATCACTCAATGGGCAATGACCTCAGACCAATAATGTCTTTATTATTGGTCTGAGGCAATGACATATCGCATGCTCTTCCGTTTGTATTGCACCATAGGGGCACAGTGTATCTTCCCTGGATATACAACTCAATCTACCCGTCTCTATGGCCAACTTATGCGATGATAATCTTAATCGAGTGGCGTACACCCGATCTCGATCTGGTATACTAAGTACTTTCCTACCTAGGAAAAACAGTCATATGAGGGTTTATATGAACATATGTTCTAAATTTTGTTCAATGGCTACTATCACCATCACATCTAGCACGATCAAACACTAACTGTTTTCTAATCTCTAAATCTTCTTGAATAATATCTCCACTACTCATTACCTGTGTGAGATATTAACTTTAATGTTTTCATATTAATGTTTGTTATTTGTTTTTTATCCTAGCTTAATAGCCTTGATCTTACATTCGTACGTTTTACCATCTTGTAAGTTATTTTCATATCCAATCCATCATATAAACCTTGAATAGCCTCTTTGTGTTGATGTGCCCTTAGGGTGTGTGTTCGCCCATTTTAGGGGTGTCTCACGTAATGCGCTCTATGAAGGTATGATGCTCACTTATTTACTTACTATAATTTTGAGTTTTGAGTTTTTTGGGGGGGAGGGGGGCTGGGTACAAATGACCCCGAAATCAAAAAAGTTCGAAAATGCCTTCCAGAATACGTTGCGAAAGAACATGGATTCAAACTCTGTGGCCGAATGTGGTGAAAGTTCGTCGTTGGGAAGTTACCAAATCACCTCATTTTGGTGACAAAAAAACTCCGCCTCAGCAGGACTTATCGGAGCCGCTATCTTGCCTGCTATGAGCCGTTCGCGCACAATACTTCCGCAACGTTGTCGCCTTTTGACCGTGCACGTCTGCCAAATTTGGTTCAGATCGGCTGAGGTTTGCCGGAGTTATTCCCCAAAACATTAATTTTTCGAAAGCCCAAAGTCACGCTGAAGCCTGCTGGCTATCAGTCTACAAAGATACACAGCAAGGACTAGAGATCGATAAACTCGCCAGTAGGAGTACGGCTGGTAGTCACGTCGTATCGAGGCCAAACGTACTCATGAGAAGTTACGTCCACGTCACCTGGACAACGGCAAATTGTTAGTAACGTCATTGAACAACAAGGACAACAACATCAACAACGACTACGACAAGAAGTACCATAATTGCATAACTGCAGGGGTGGAAAATGCAGGAGTAGATCGCATGGGTGGAAAATGCGGGAGTGGAAACGGCGGAAGCAGACTGCATGGGTGTAAAATGTAGGAGTAAGCCCCATGGACAGCCAACCTGAGAATAAATCGAGATGGTGTTAAATTGATCCAAATTTGCTATCGAATTTATGAAATTCACATTATTCGCCAATATAATATAGGTGTAACCTTATGTGCATTATTCTCATTTTTTAATTTGACATTATGTAGACTTGTTTATATTTTATGGTAAATGTATGGTTGTGACGTCTGTCTGAGAGAGAAAGTTGGGTTACCTAATCTTACTTTGTTTTACAATTTCAAACACAGATGGTTCAAAATAAAATTTTATATTATAAGTGAAACATTCGATAGACACAAAATCAACAATGAACAATGGTAAACACAAAATCAAGAATTGGTACAAACTGAGCAAAATCCCTAAAAATAGATAAGATAGTCCAAATGTTAATAAATGTTTCAACTAAATATTATCGCAACGACAAGCTAGAACGTCAATGTTCTCTACACACACACAGTCTGCCTGTCACGACAGGATCAGGTCAGATCAGGTTCAACACACTGTTACAGCTCTTATTTATATATAAGAAAACTGCCAACCGTCCGATTTGACCTATGCAAATCTCATCCAATGAGTAACATATACTCATATACCTCACTCTGCTGGCCTATAGTATCCAGTCCCTGGCAGTCAAAGTTACACTTCACCTGTACTAAGGTGAACCGGCAATTCCTCAACCCGAGGCAAAATTACCGCACAAAGTATGGGTTCATCTATCTATCCCCCACGCAGCCGACTGTCCGGCTAAACTAATCACCAACCAAGTTCACCGCAGCGAACTGGTGAGACGACCCTAAACTTACGTGCTCCCAAACAGACTTCCTAAGACAGAGAGAGAGAGAGAGAACGATCGACCGCGTGGACGATCATTATATAGTCCCCAAAACTTCTCGAAACATCTACCTGAACAACTCGGAAACTTCCCAGATGTAGGTCAGACCATCGAGGTAATAAAAAAACAGACACCATGCTATCGAAATTTTACTAGCGGATCTAAATTTACCCACACCAATAAACACTGTCTAAAATAGACCAAAACGCAAAATATAACATATATACTAGATCACAGTAAATAAGTAAAGCAAGTTCGCAGCAGAACTTCGTCGAGTCTATGGAATCGTCACAATGGTGAATAAAATATTACGATTTTACATGTTGCATTCATCATCCAAGACAGTAATCAACATAATATTTAAATGTCGAGTGTTATTTTTTGACTACTCCTCGTAATTTTATTTTCAAACACAAATTCACGCAAGCTAAATATAAATGCAAGTTAAACAATGTTTAAATGTCAAATCAAATTTTAGTTACTGTTTCTCGTAATGTTATTTTTAAATACAAGTTCACCCGTAAGTCAAGTTAGTACAGACGCAGCAACATGTTGACAGCGGCAAAGAGGACAGCCGCGTCTTTGGTTGTGCACTTCGTTGGCACACGACTCACAGAAGCGTATATGACCGCATATGGCACCAGCGCGATGCGTGTATCACGCGGTGCCACGAGACACACCTCGCAGAAGTCAATAGCTGCGTTAGCTTATACGGTCGTTGGCGTACCGGCATCGTCACTGGTGTCATTATTCTGATGCTGTGTGTTGTCATCCGGAGTCTCGGTGTCGTCATCGTAGTCCGCGTCTAAATGACTCTTACTTAGCATCTTCTCTGAGCCGATGGCATGGCTAACCGCACGTAGAAACTGCAGTCGCGTGTACGCATGGCTGTCAAATCTCTGCGAACACATCTTTGTGCGTTTGTCGTTTGTCAGGTTAACGCGTTTCTTGGCACATCTGATGACCAGACCGTGGGTAACTCTGCTGACATCTGACACACTGTCGATGGTTGGTAACAACGTTAACAGGCCGATACGCTTGTGAGTTAGGTTTGGCAACAACTACTGTCAAGTAGGCATGAAAGCCACGACAGCCATATTTTGTCTGGTACTTTAGATTATTTTCTTCTGACGGCTTTCCATACTTTGTTGTCGCTCCTGCTATTTCCACTCCTGCATTTTCCACTCCTGCATTTTCCACTCCTGCGATCTACTCTTGCATATTCCACTCCTGCAATTTCCATACCTGCGATATGCTCCCGCATTTTCCACTCCTGCATTTTCCACTCCTGCATTTTCCACTACTTATTTTCAGCCCCCCCCCCC
>Ga0209149_1001455_pt1 | contig 12004 bp, 8 predicted proteins | sample WorMetTyACAVOLI2_FD_187423 | JGI IMG/M metagenome (GOLD analysis project Ga0209149, IMG submission 187423) | Marine gutless worms symbiont microbial communities from Max Planck institute for Marine Microbiology, Germany - Olavius algarvensis... ... | reverse complement strand
CTCAGTTCGGCGTGCCGCAGGGCAGCGTATACTCGGTCCGATACTGTTCGTGCTTTACACAGCCGACGTAGTGCGCCTGATACAGCTGCATGGTCTCAATGTGCATCAGTACGCTGATGACACGCATCTTTATGGCTGCTGTCATCCAGACAACTCTACATCACTGTGCCGTGAACTAGGCATCTGCGTCGATGATGTAGATCTGTTGCTGTCCTCGTGAAATGGTGTATTGTGTCTGATTACGTCAACTGTACCGTACCACGTTAATTATTAGCATCAAATAACAGTTCATTTCACTCACATCATGAGGCTTACAATTAACAGTTTCCAGTCTAGCGCTGTGTTAGTTACTGCATTTGCTTTCAGTTACAGTTATTATTAGTGACATGTGCTGACAGCTTTCAGTTTTTAGTTTAACGAAAATAAAACATTAACGATCGTTTTCTTTATCGTTATCGTTAATGACAGAAATACTGTTCTAGCTACATTACAAAATCCTAGTGCGAGATTAACCCTTTAGAGTGCAAACTGGTAATTACCGGTGCCACATGAATAATATGAAGTTGGTACACTGGTGGTACAGCGCGGAGGGCATTGGGAGAGGCAGCGGCCCGCCCAGGCCTCTCCTCGCTGTACCAAATGTAACAAACCAAAGGCCAGTGTACCAATCACCGTATTGCTGTATAATGGTCCACTGCTCTGCAGTTTTAATGTTGGCACATTAAAACCACAGAGCCGCAGACCATAATACAGCAATACGGTGATTAAGGATTAACCAATAACTCAATTTCAAATGATTCATGACAGCACAATATGTGACGGGCCAGTTTTACACATTAGCTATACGTTTGTATCAAGCAGCTATAAACCAGCCCCTCACTCGTCACAAAATGGCTCACAAAACGCATCAATAATTGTAAAAAAAATATTCATATTATTGTAACGGATGACAAAAAAAGGACAAGCATAAATGCAACAACACAATCGACAAGATACTGTAGCTGCCAGTGATAACGTAGACTCGTGATGCCAACAGTCACTCAACAGTGGCAGGTTTCACACTGTGCAGCGCTGACAATTACCATATTTATAAATTATTAATTACATGTATCAAAAGTCACAGGTCAAGTGAAGTCACCATGCTGAAATCGCCGTTTGTGACTTGCAGTACAGTATTCTGCACAATATCAATATCCATCGACAAACAACATGTGCATCGAGCGTTTCTCACTGCTTGACTGAAAACATGAAGCTGTTTCTCTACAGCAGTGTTCAATTTGTCAAAAAGCAGTGCGGGTCATTTCGGTCCAAACTCAAGACCCGTAGAGCCAAGAGCGGCGGGTGAGGTTATTGGGGAGGGGCAGCGAGCCCCCTCTCCACCATAGGGTCTGGGGGAACACTGTAAGCTCCCCAGTGGGGTCCACGGCAAAGCCCCGGCCACCTAGAGCTTTTGAGGCATTTCATTACTCAGGAAACAAATATGGTACTTTACCAGTACACTACCAAAGCCAACCCCCACACCAAAATTTTCGGTCACCCGTAGAGGGGTTGCCCTCAAGCAGTGCGGGGTTAAACCTACCCAACCCCCCTCCAGCAAAGTGAACACTGCTCTACAGTCACATCATCTGACATCAGCTCCTGGGAGGCTGTGCTATTTGGCTGCACGTGACCAGTGAAAACGCCAGTGACTCCACTGTAACAAAGAACAACACAGCCTGCAATTATGCTCGTATTATCAATATCAACACTAATTTATTTCCTCACAAATCTGATTCCACCTCTACACCACCAAAGCCAACTCGTCAGTGGAAAGAGAATTACCACAATGAACAGCAATACAATAAAGTGATGGGTAAGTGTTATTTACTGAAATAAATAATAATATAATAATATAACATAATAATAACTTTTAAACTGCATATACCAAAACGAAGGTGGGGCAATACGTCAATCAGGACACTGACTGGCAAAGCCTCTCAGCACGGAGCTCTGCACCATTGCTGCTGCGTGGTCCCTCTTTGTCTGCCAAATCATTTTGGCAGGTGAAAACTGGTGTGAGCCCATTGTAGGGTGTGATGGGTGGTCTTGGCTGGCGGTCTGGCCTTGCTGTTTGTCGGTTTCCATGTGCTGGGTGAGTATAGTAAGTATAGTATAGTACTAGGGTTTAACGTCCCACTCAACACACCACAGAGGTCATTTTGGGGCAATGTATTTTGGGTCGCTGCTTCTAGGCTTCATGATCTGGCAGTTTTAAGAAATGATGGCGACGAGATGACCAGAAATTGAGCCACCAATATGGTCACCAATACGTGAGAACCTCTATGAGGTTTTTTGTATCTTTTCGGATGCACATTGGGCCACATTAACTGGCCTCAGCACTGTAGCAGCTATAATGGTTGCTCACCTCTAAGAAAAGAAAACCATCACGAATATTAATATTTCAAATACAAACAATGTATTTTGTAATAAAAAATAAAATTTTTAATTTTTTTTCAGGCAGCTAAGACTAATCATTAAGATTAAAGCAAAATATATATTAATGGCATGTGCTAGAAGTAAAACATACAATGTGGAAAGGTGCCTCGTAATGTGACTTTCTTGATCATCGACGACAAAAACTGAATGCAACGTGTGAACTCGACCTCCATGTCGACAACTGCTTCCAGACTACAACAAACAGCACGGGCTCTCACAATCGTAAAAGAAAACAAAAGTGTCAAGCAAAAGACAACCACCACAATGGTAATACAGATAGAGGCCGACCGAATTTCGGCTGTGGCTTCAGTTACGGCGCTAAACTGCCTCTAAAATGACTTTTGGCCAACATGGTTTCGGCCAAGTTTCCGCTACAGCCGTAAGTAAAACCTGGTTTCGGCAGGCCGCCGTAGGTTGATAGCCTGACTGTCCGGGCCGTCACTGAAGTGGCTCAGGCATTGTAATATGACCACTGTCTGTCTCGTTGTCTGTCCGCCAGTGGCCATACACTGAACATGTTACAGCTCATATCTCTCTCCTGTCTAAACCGAGCACATCGTAGCCGCACTGTTGCTGTTTATCTGTTGCTGTTTGTAGGCATAGGATACCTTAATAGATCAATCACTTCGTCATAGATTTGGTTTAGGTTGCGGCCGAAACTCGTCAGAAAGTTTCGGCTGCAACCGGCTGAAACTGATAAAAACGGTTTTGATCGGCCTCTAAATACAGACATACAACACACAGCTGATTGCATCTGAGACTCGCTGACAGTATGCACAAATTTCATGGCAATAGCAGAAAGCAATTACACTGATTATGCAACAGTGAAGCTGTAACTCAGTGAACAGTCTTCTTCTTCTTCTCGTATGCGTGTCATTAACCATAATTGGTCAGCCACGAAACAGCGTCCTCATCCGCAGAGTTTAGCCGAGATAAGCCGCCATTCAGTTTTGTCAGGGGACAGGATTCGACAATGTGAAACATCGTCTGGGTCTCGCCACAAAGACACAGATCAGTGTCTGTAAGTCGCCATTTCCTTCTGCAGGCACCGCAGTGTCCCTGTTCTGTGCGAAAACGGTTCAGCAGAGACATCTGTTGCCGAGGGAGGTCGAAACCTGAACAGTACAAGACACACAATAAGCACGCATCAGAAGACAAGACATTGTGTACCTTGGACGACAACCAGCATCACCATCACCGATCCACAGATCACGGAATGTCAGCGCCAGGTTCAGAACTCGACAGATCATTTCACGGATAAATGCGACCTTCGGATGCAGAAGACAACACTCGCGGATCGCTGCGACATATTCACAGTGGGCGATAATGACTGCGTCAAGGTCACGTGCTGCTGATAATGACGACTGTAACTGGACTCCAACCGATTGGAGAATCTAACAGTAATAACTACAATTCTGTTTCTCCAGTTTGTAGCAGCATATGTTTCCAATAATTAATTGACAAATTAATTGTTATAACTTTCAACCTAACAAAAGTAGCCTTGCTCAATTTCGTGCTGTATACCTAACAGCTAATAATGTTTCTAAAGCAGTTTCTATTGTCATAAAGTGTTTGCACGTTTGATAGGTTGGTTGGTTGGTGTTTAACGGCAATTTCAGCACAAAAAGGCTATATCATGCCATAGAAGAATAGTGTGTTAAGACAGTTGTGACGGGATGATCATGATGAGCATGAACAACTAAAATAGTGAAAAATGAACTAAAAATATAATAAAAACACCAAAACAGTTCATATGAACTGTTTTGTTTAAAGGTTAACGGGTCCTGATGCAACTGGTCTTTGTGGAGACTAACTCCTCGACATAGGTATCAACTGGACATAGTTCTGCTAGCCAATCACTTGGCAAAATAGCCAAACAAACCAAAACTTAGACAACATAAGAAAAACCAACACATTCAAAAAACGAGCTACCCTGGTTCACCCGGCCAGGAAAAGGAGTGACCTACTCTATACAGGCCCCGGGACCACACGGGCCAGGCTACTGGCTAGCAGGTTCGCCAGTTTCCTGTCGCCAGCTTGAGGCCGACGCCAGCATGCGCCTATGCACAGAGGGATGGCTCAGGCTGAGTAGACCTGGGTGCCTGGTTCTGCGCCAAGGTGCTTCACCATAGCATGTTTGATAGTCTATGAGTCAAACTGCCTCAGTAGGTACATGTTTCAGTTTTGTTATCTTACTTTCGTTTAGAGATATACTGTCTCAAACAGGCTGACAACCTGATACAATACTCTATGACACAAACAACTACTAAAGTTTAGGAAAATTCTCTGTGATTTAAAATATACAAATAGCACAGACTCATATTACAAACGTATTGTCTAATTATATCTGCAAGTTCATCAAAAGCATCAACAGAATGTAGTAAGACATTTGATACATTTAGAACATGAAACAATGCAGTAATGCCGTCAATCTGTTGATGTTTAATAACAAGTGCAGCACATTGTAGCAACAAATTGCAGTTAGTTAGTCACATTAGGTATTCAAAATTTGTATCGTTGGCTTTGGTGCATGCTCTTAATCACTTGGTGAAACTCCGAATGGATCTGTCAATGGCATCCTGTGGCAAGTCATTCCAGATTGACTGAAGACCTACTTTTAGCTCTGAAATTTCTTACGGCGTGGCTGGTACTGCTGGTTAAGATCAAGCATAGCACCCCACTCATGGTAGCCTAGGAGATTTAAGTCCGGTGAATTTAGGGTCCATTCGTCCTTGCCGATGAACTCGGGACAGCTGGTGGAAATCCATGCAGTGTGTGCAGAAGTGCCATCTTGCTGAAAGGTGAAGCCAGTGGGAACCAGTGTGATATAGTATGCGACAAGACTTGGAAGCAAACGCTTTATGTTTTGATGTATTTGGCAGTCACCTTCGCTTTTTCGTTGACGAAGTGCAACCACCCCTTTCTACCATAAAATAATAACCAATTATCATAAGGAAGACTGTAAAATTTGAAAATGATGCTTTAACCTTTGGAATACTGCAAATTTGTCTTTTTTAGAAATATAAGAATATGAGTCTGTGGAGTTATTAATAGTTAAAAATTAGTGTTGCAAAATTGGTCGTACTACAGCATTCAGATAACACAGAAGTAATCCAACAATGAGGTCACGATTCACCCGAGTCATGATGTAGTCATGAAAGCTGTTGACAAAGTGCAACAGGCGCACACGAAACACGTGCATGCGATGAGTCAGCGACGCATCATTAGACGGCTCTGTGTTCAGACCGTTCCAACTGCCTGCTGACAATGTTCCACGGACAGACTTGTCAACTGCCCTGTGCTGGACTGTCAGGTCCAGATCTACGAAGAACAGAAATAAACACAGCGACAGTGACAAGTACAACTTGACTGTGCTCAGAGAGTGCACACCTCCGCCAAGGACAGTATCTCAACCGAAAGTCAGTAATCAGGATTCAGATCCGGATGTCTGCCGGATCACTCCCAAAATGTTGTGGATTCATTACCTTGTCACTGTCAGTCATTTCACCGAGTGTCGTGAAAAATCAGCCACTGACTGCACGAGAAATGCTAATAAATCTCCTATTCCGCAATGGTGAGCGAAGTGGAAAAGTGATCCAGAATCCATATGTAGAACTAGATCACCATCAAAAGTTAATCCCTTTAAACAGCTGTCAAGGTCGTGAGGTTAAGTAATTGTCAAATATTGTACATGTGGGCTTAAAAAAACAGTACTACCAAAAGTTATCAGCTAGACTCACGCCCTAGACTTTTGAACTACTAATTTATCGTGGATCGGCTAAAGAAACACCATAAATTTTTTTAAAAAATATTTTTTTATAAAAACATGACACATACAAAAAATGAAAGTATACAGGACGATAACAGAAAAATAGAAATAGAAAACTACACCGTGCAATCGTTTAATAACATCGCATACTGTGCACCATTACTACCGACTATAGCTCAACTATAGCTCAACACCGCTAAACACTGCAGTCACAAAATACACTGGACACTCTACTCAACACTACGTGCCAACCAGCACACACGTCAACAGAAAGAAGGGACTGAGGCACGTGCTCGCCCGCTTACATACCACACGGCATGTCACGTGACGCGGCATGCTAAAGCTCTGACTTCTTCTTCTTCTCGTATGCATGTCATTTACCATAATTGGTAAACCAGAATTTTACCAGAATACACCAATGTGACAGACAGACAGACAGATGGATGGATAGACACCACACAATAGCTCTGACTAATGTGACGTGACAACAGCACACAAAATATACACTGTGTCCACAAAAAAAAACACAGCCAGAGAATTTATAGCATAACTTTATTCCGGACTAATGAAATTTTATAAAATTTGGAGGAGTTATTTGCGAGTCTACTCAGCACACAACTGCAGTTGCATTTCCAATGAAGCCTGTCTAATACTCTTACCGGAGACATTTTATGTTAATGACGTCTTGCAGAACTAAAACTGTTAGTCAAATGCAGAAAGCTGGACCACTTGATTGTTGTTGCAGCCATCAGTCAGTGGCGTCTCCGTCTCTCTGCTTGTGTCAGAGCTCACGGTGGACATTTTGAGCACATTTTTAGTGTTTTCATGGTTCACTGTGTTAAGTTAATGCTGAGACTTTTGAATTTGTGGTTTTACTGTTTGACCGTATTGTTTATCACCAAAATGTAACTTCTCTGAAACGTTTTACCAGGTATGGGCATTACGCAGGTGAGGTGGAAGACATAATCATAGCCAGACTCGCAGTTGTTTCTTGAATCACTGTGCCAAAAATTAGAGCATTTAGTTGCGGTTTCATGACGCTATGCTAAAAAGTAGTTGGCTTTGTTTTTGTGGACACACTGTATACAGTTTGTTTTTAAATATATGCGTAATCAGTTGGTGAGTGTGACCTCTTTCAGTCACATTGTAACACACATTTCTGCTTCTGCAAATAACTTCTGAATAACACTAAACTGCTCAACAGTTGCACATCCAATCAAGGAGGGTGATGCACACCATACTTTTGACGCAATAACTGCATAAAAATTTTGCATAAAAATTCAACTGGCAAATTCTTCCAGCCAATACAGACAATGCACTTGCAACACACAGCACGTCCTTCTTTCATCAACAGAGCTGTCACAAAACGTTTATGATTAAGAACTGACGCAAAATCATAACTACCGAGAAATTTGAGTCCATCGAGAGAATACTTGACACGCTTTATTTGAAGCAGGAAACGAAAAGCTTCATTGTAAATGTCCATAGATTGAGCACTGAGCACGATATTAACTGGCCAAGGAACCTGCAGTCATTTAATGCACAGATAATGACGCAAACACCCAATGTCACATAACTGTACGAGTTAGTAAAGTAAATGTGGATTTGTATAGTGCATCGTTGCGAACATGCCCCTAATGTGCTACCGCTTCCCATACGTACGTCGACGGCGCTGATCTCCGTCACTTCAGCCAGTCACCAGCCTACACTGCAAGACCACGGATACGGGCTAGTGCATCACTGATGCATGGCGGTCTGTGCGGTAAACTGCACAGTCAACTGCCACAATTGTTGATTGCACTAAAGCAGTCCTCTATCCGATAGCCAGACCTTTGTCGACAATCGCGTTTTTTGCCAACCCCCTGCATTCAACACCCCGTTAGGGGGTCCCCATTGGAATATTGCCATAACATTTGGTATGGAAAAACTAAAATGGTGTGGCTACCGGAGGGTGAAACATTTTGAAGATACGTTTACTCATTTTACCAGAATACACCAATGTGACAGACAGACAGACAGATGGATGGATAGACACCACACAATGGCATAGGCTTCACTTACGCATAGCATCGTGTGGCTAGACCTCACAAAACCTTACAGCACATGATACTTCAGCTACACAAATGCATAATAATGATATAGAACACTCAGCAGCACCTGATACTGTAAGGAGATGCAGTCAAGCACGCTCAGAGCTGGTGTTGTTAATGATATTTTGCTCTTGTTGGCATCAATGCACACAAATAATCTGCAACGGTGCAAAATTAACTTCTCTATACATCTACACTGTGCTCACAAAAAACAACCTGCTATGTTTGGTTGACTCTACACTGTGCTCACAAAAAAACAACCTGCTATGTTTGATTGACTCTACACTGTGTTCACAAAAAACACCCTGCTATGTTTGGTTGACTCTACACTGTGCTCACAAAAAACACCCTGCTATGTTTGATTGACTCTACACTGTGCTCACAAAAAAACAACCAGCTATGTTTGGTTGACTCTACACTGTGCTCACAAAAAACACCCTGCTATGTTTGGTTGACTCTACACTGTGCTCACAAAAAACACCCTGCTATGTTTGATTGACTCTACACTGTGCTCACAAAAACACCCTGCTATGTTTGGTTGACTCTACACTGTGCTCACAAAAAACACCCTGCTATGTTTGGTTGACTCTACACTGTGCTCACAAAAAACACCCTGCTATGTTTGATTGACTCTACACTGTGCTCACAAAAAACACCCTGCTATGTTTGGTTGACTCTACACTGTGCTCACAAAAAAACACCCTGCTATGTTTGATTGACTCTACACTGTGCTCACAAAAAACACCCTGCTATGTTTGGTTGACTCTACACTGTGCTCACAAAAACACCCGCTATGTTTGGTTGACTCTACACTGTGCTCACAAAAAACACCCTGCTATGTTTGATTGACTCTACACTGTGCTCACAAAAAACACCCTGCTATGTTTGGTTGACTCTACACTGTGCTCACAAAAAACAACCTGCTATGTTTGGTTGACTAAGTGCTAGAAATATCAAGGAATCTGAACAAAAATCTCAGACAACATAGCTGAGAGAATGCTGATTCCAGGTATCTAAAAAGTTAGTCTACACATTAAATATTTTTTGCAAATATGCAGTGGACGTCAGCAATGGGTTTTACTGATAAAGATGAATGTGGTTGTGAATGAGTAAACAGTGTGGAGCAAAATGCTTGTTAAAGACATTTCACGGCACAAGATGGAAGTCGCGTGGGTTGAAAACAATGCACAGAAAAAATGACAGCAGTGACAGCACTGACCCACGTTCGTATCATGGTCGACTACAAACACTGATTGCTGATTTTCTTGAAAGACTTCATCCTCACTCATGAGACATCTTGAGCAGGTGCCTTTCACAACCATGTTATGCAGTGTTCATCTTCAATGGTAAAATCCCACTGCTGCAATAGCGCTTTCACTGACATCCAATGAATAATGCTGTTAGCAAAGAATACTTATATAATATAAAATAGACAAGATTTTTGAAGAATAGAATCAGCATTCCTACAGCTACGGCGTCATAAATTTTTGTTCAAATTCATAATCACGCCTGATAATCACAACTGTCGCCATAGACACATAATAACAGCTGTCAACGCAACTGTGAGCACAGAGACAATCATCGCTATCGCTATCGGTACCTGTCAACATCAGTTCGGTGCTGATCCTCGAGAGCATCATGAAGGATGCCGTTTAGAAATGAAACATCTTGCCACGGCTCATGCGCATTCATCTACACAAACGATACCCACCATACGTCACTTCACTGTTACACATCAAATCAACTGAAAGGCTGCTTCTCAATGACAAACTGTTGACTTCTGGTGGAAATAAAAAGTCCTAATGACAGATAATTTGAACGCAAAATTCGCACAAAATTTCAACTGCTAAAATAAAGTCAAACAAGAAGCTCAGCTGTCGCAGAGAGGCCGCGCGATGCTTCGTGTTTGTCGGTAGTCAGCTTCAACATACCTACAGCACAGTTTTTTTATTACCAGTTACTGCGGCTTCAGATTTACTAGTGCATAAAATTCTATTAAATTATGTTCTGCTGTCTCCTATTGTCTCCGACAGTGTCTGACCAACCCTCCCCCGGACAAACACCCGTAGGTCATAACCCCCCTTGTTTGCTGCCGTTCGTGGGTCGGTTGCAATCAGGACCCTGCCTCGTGGGTAGGATAGGGTCAGGAGCAGGGGTTAGTGTCAGTTTTCTACAAAAATACCCGCCGGGTTCTGTCCTACGATGTCCTATGGCAGCAGAAAATGGGGGTTATGACCAAGGGTGTTGTGTCCGGGGGAGTTTGACCTCATCTCTGGCGTATAACATCGAGCCCGTCACAAACACTTCGTCGTCATCTTGCACAAACAACGGACGCCGCGGTGTGCTCGACGTTCGCGACTCGTACGGTTGATAACACTGTAGACCTGTATGCTGCGAAGCCAGATATTCGTCCAGAATCGAGTTTTTTGCCTACCCCACCTGCATTCGATGCCCCCGTTAGGGGGATTCCCGTCGGAATATCGCCACCCCGTTTAATATGGAAAAACTAGAATGGTGGGGCTACCCGATGGTGAAAAAAATTTGAGCATACGTTTATTCGTTTTGACATGATCCACGAACGTGACAGTCGGACGGACAGACACCACGTGATGGCATAGGCCGCGCTTATGCATAGCATCGCGCGGCAAAAATTGAAATGCATACTTTAACAAGACGCTCAGCTACTGCACTGCTGAGACAGCTTGCACTACAGTAAGATCAGTAATACTTGTAATACTCTGTATTATAGAGTATTATAGTATTACTGTCATAATCAGTAATACTCTGACTCATGTAAGTGGTGCTATAGCAAGTGTCCAGACCTTTACCTTTTTGTCTTATAGATCAGCTAACCCTAACTGTAACCCTTCCTATTAATCTGCCATTTAATCTGCCGGTTGGCGGTTTGGCTTAGTGGTAACGCGTTGGCCTTGGTCAACGTAGTTGCGCTACGTCGGACCCAGTTAGTACCAGGATGGGTGACCGTCTGTGGACGGGTCCGTAAACCATCTCGGTTCACTGTCAAAATGTTGACAGTCGTAATGCCGAAGTCACAATGTCGAAAAATCAAAATGTCAAAAGTCAATATGTAGAAAGTCACAATGTCGACAAGTGGGAATGTCGAAAGTCAAAATGTCCAGGTAGGTAGCCGCTGTTTTGTCTGGCAGCAGAGCGAACACCATTAGTAGCACTTGACCATTTTTTAAAACATGAATCGTGTAGACCAGGGCGAAGAGCGGTGGCATCGTTTTAAATGTACCGGCCATGAACCAGTGACGGGAATCCACCATTTCTTGCAAATTTGCTTCCGTGGATACACGATGATTCTATCCGGACCTGGACCGGAATCGTGAAGCAAGAATTCTCTAGCGTCTGTCATTTGCTTAAAAGCATCAGGAATGACAAGCGAATCTAAAAACGTGGGAGCCGCCGGTGTTGAAAATGTCAAATGACGTCTGCGACGAACTGACTGTCGTAAAGCGTCCACTGTCTGCATTTTTGCAGCAGCATCTTGTGACAGTGTGGTCAAAGATCTCGCAACATCAGTCATCCCAGTGCATTGGCAAATTTTTATAGGACACAGCCCCAAAAAATATAGGACATCAGATGAAAATATAGGATTTATAGGACACGTTTCAGTATACCAGTATACCAGTGCAATGCGTGGTAT
>Ga0209149_1001454_pt1 | contig 12007 bp, 6 predicted proteins | sample WorMetTyACAVOLI2_FD_187423 | JGI IMG/M metagenome (GOLD analysis project Ga0209149, IMG submission 187423) | Marine gutless worms symbiont microbial communities from Max Planck institute for Marine Microbiology, Germany - Olavius algarvensis... ... | reverse complement strand
GCAGCTTGCAGAAGGCCCTGTTGTGTTTATGTGCTGCTGTTGTAGAGCCCTGAGAGCAGCTTGCAGAAGGCCCTGTTGTGTTTATGTGCTGCTGTTGTAGAGCCCTGAGAGCAGCTTGCAGATAGTTCAGCGAGCGCTTGTGCTGCTTACCAGTCACCTTGAGAGTTTCCGCAAGCGATATGCGTATCACCTTCGCCAGTGGCAGCTCGACCGACGGTCTGTCGGCAGTCATCATCGCAGCCCCCAGGACAAACATTCTGTGCCGATCCACGTTATTATTCAGCCGGCCAGCACTGCTGATAAGGTGTCGTGTGATGGATATGTCATTGTCACTGTCTTTGACAAACATGAATTTATATATTGTGCCATTACACTGACTGTAACATACGAGGCCAACCCTTCCGTATCCAACACAGAGGCCAAGTATCCCGTATCTCCAGGAGGCTTCCATTTTTGCCATGAATATGGCATCCCATATTTGGACATAAAACCTCTTTATGACAATCACATTGTCTGTCCATAATGAATTGCACTTGATTATGGTAGCAACCATACTTTTTATGCCTGCACCAGTTTAGACTGGCAGTAGGCATAATGTTCTCGACCTGTAGGGCGTGGGTAAACACTATATCGTCCCCGTCAGCCGGCCCACAGGGTCAGTTGGCCCTGTGGACCGGCTGAAAGAGTTGAGCCGGCATAACCATAACCCATACTCCTGACCCTATCCGACCCACGAGGCGGGGTCCTGACCCACGAGGTTGGCAATTTTTTTTGGAAAACTGGCCAACATGTTACGGCGCCTTATAAGTTGTCGTATTATTATTATTATTATTATTATTAACAGGGACGCTATTGGCCGGCCGTTTACCACGCTGCGACCTGTCTGTTCATTCGTTTGTCTGTTAGCAAACTTGTGAACATGATGTTTTGCAAACAAATGAACGGAATTTGCTGCAAATTGGCACAAGCGGTCATTAGGGCAAGGAAATGAAATGGTCTACTTTGGGGGTCATGAGGTCAGAGATCAAGATCATGAGAAGCCAAAATAGGTAAAACATTTGACCATGGCATCTTGAAAACGAATGAACATATTTAGATTCGAATTAGCACAAGTGGTTAATGGTGCACCACAAGGAGGTGAAATGACCAACTTTAAGGTCAGTATGTCAAGGTCACAAAACGCCAAAGTTACATTTGGAAGCCTGGAGGAGGCATTGTTCGTGACACGTTTGGTTTTAGGTTTCTAGTTTAAAATTATTTTTGGCATGTGTTTGGCATTTTGTCAAATCGGCAGAGTGACGAGATGCACACAACACTGTCTCTGACATGTTGAGTTTTGTCGTTGCGTGACTGCGACAGATAACGATCGAGATGTCGTCGACGGACCTCGTAGCTGAGCTTCGTGCGGAGGTGATGCGATGGTGGGAGTTGACTTGTAAGCACCGACGCGAGCAGGAAGCTGCATCAACGTCCGCATCACAGACATCACAACTGTCATCGTCATCATCGTCATCTGTGATTACTCCAATCCTCGGCGCAATGCTTGTCGAAGGGCCGATGCGTATGATCACGCTGGGTCAGGAATTGTCAGTTGAGGTCGATGAAAAGACTCTTGCTGAGATGCAGTTCAAAGACTCTCAGGTTGCTGCAGTAACATCTTGCTGTTTTGTGGCTTTAGCTTCTTTATGGGTGAATGCTGCTTATTGAATCTTGTAGATGAAATTTTTATATTGTTACCATCAGTGGATATGGTGAAGTGCTGTTTCCACTGCTGGCTGACTGTGTTTCTGTTTTACAAAGCTCAACTGCTGAACAGTATTTATAGAATTTTGCATGTTAGTTGTGTTGAAAGTCAAGTGATATGACGTTGATGCCCATACCAAGCTTCAGTAATGGATAAATCATTGATTTGACTTAGTTCTTGACTTACATGTTGAATTAGACATACTTTCTGACCTACTTTTGCGTAATCTCCGTCAAACACTGAAGCTGTGCCGAGGAGCTTGGTAGCCCAGTTGCCATGCTGTTGTGCAGTAAGTGAGATGTTGAACTGAAATCGCTGCTAACTGTGTAGTCGTTGTATTGCAGATGGTCTTTGTGTCTCAAAGCGCCAGCAGAATTGTGCGACGTTCGGACGGCAGCATTCCAGCATCCTACCTGCCCCCACCGCCGCGGTCTAAACTGCCGATGACACTTCTCAGCAAGGATCCACACTTCGCATGTCTCTTTAATCTGCTGCGTCAACTCAGCAGCTTCTGTCCATCCAATGTGTCTGCAGTGGGTATTGTGTTCAGCTGCTGATAACTGTCTGTAGCATTTGTGCTACAATTACTTCTGCTGTTGTCCATATTAGTCCATGGCCACTAATCCTAACCCTAATTAGTGAACCTGTTCTTTGCTGTTATCTAAGTCTAACCCAGTGCTGATTTTAACCCTAAACACCAGTTAAGTGTCTGAGGCACAAAGTGACCATGTCCCTGTATTTACTCTCCATTCATGTTTCTGCCGCCTACTCTGTGTAAGGAAGTATTTGTGTGTTTTAACTTTTAGTATGTGATAGTTTAGCAAGGTAGGTTTTAAATTAAATATGTTTATTAGGGCAAACTATGTGAAGATTTGCTTAAGATTCATTTTTTATTTTTATTGCTATATAAATTTCAGTGATGGATTATCCTCCGTGACTTTTGTATATGAATTGCTTATGAATGCCGTTTTGGTGCAGTCCAGTTATGTGTACCGTCGAATGTACTGCAGTAGTTTTATTAAAAAGCAATAATTGACAAGTGATGTCATCATGCTGGTGAATGTAGGACCTGCAGGAACAGTGCAGCCTGCAGATCAAGGCTCGTCTTCTATCTCGCAAGGTCTGGGATCTTGTTATGCTTCTGCCAACAAATCCAGAGATATCAGAAAGGCTGTCAACCATTGTTGAACGGGTAATCTTACTGGCAACTGTGCTCGCGTGTAAGAAATTTAGATATGCTTTGCAGCATTTTTATTCTGTGATCAATTGAAGTTGCACCATTAAAGCCACATTTCTCATACTTGTTTTACTATTTTTTTAATTTTTTAGTTTTTAATGTAATACGTTTTTGAATAATAATAGCCTTCAGTAATGAAAACAAAGTTGTCGTGGAGACAAACTGTACTGTGTACACAAATGCCTATGAGCGAACGGTTAATGCTTCATAATGTGATTAGTACTGTATACATACGCTACTCTTGTCAAAAACGCAAGTTATACTGTACCTTGGTGATCGCCATTTTTGCAGTAGTTGTTCTCACTAACACGGTCTCACCGTGTACCCTTTGTTGCAGTAGTACCACATTAGTGCCACAAATACTGGTACCATGACAACCTTTACTTTGCTGTCACTAATGTGTATATTGTCTATTGCAGGATGGCGGAGGTGAAGGCGTCACTCAGCAGAACTGGGAACAGCTGCTTGATGCTGAAAACCCTCACAAGCTGATGTACTCATTGCAGGTCGTCGAGTCGCTGTCACGGCCGCCAAAGATCCGTCGTAATTCTTATGATGTGAGCACTTATCTGTGACATACCGTACACCCTGCTTACTTTACCCATTGGACTGCCTTCGTGATCATGGACTGGACCGGATTTAGCACAGTCATCAGTTTAAAAATAAATTAAAATTAAATTTTTTATTTTTTTATTTTTCGTTTATTCCGTGTGGTAGACTAAGCTGGCTATCCATCAGCTTTTTACTGCACATTAAATACACACTATCGTATCGTATCGTACTGTACATACTTTGACTTCAGTTTTGTTCGTTGAGTGGGACATTAAACCCTACTGTACCATAGCATTTATTTGTCTGCTCTGCTTACTTGCTTCCTTTTATCCCTACACTGCTGTTACAGGTGGCACGTGACACTGGTTTGGCACTGGACTTCTGTCGGCATTGAAGCAAGTTTGACCAGACTACCATGACATAAAAAGTTTAGGCAGGTTTCTCGCAGCCAGTTGTACCTGCCACAAGGCAGTGTAGTTTGATACTGGTGAAAACTCACAGGTTATCATGCTGATACTGTCCGTTTGTCCATGCTCATACAGCTTTAGCTAATGTCTCGCTGAGAGCCGGAGGATCGGAGATCAGTGCCACCTGATGGATCTTCATGGCTTGGCAGTCCATCTGATTGTTTTTATATACTTTAACCTATTCATGTTGACATTATGCTGGTGGAACCTGTATAGAATGTCAGAAGCCATTACTGACTTGATGTTGTGAAGCCAACAGATGTTTAGTGACTTGATGCTACGAGAATATCACGATTTCCAGTGTGACGCGGTGTTGTAGTTTCTTGGTAGTGAGGACATGAACATGATACCTCAGTTAGGGTGCTGTTCTGCTAGTAGTGATGATGTAGTTACTAACTACCACTGTAAGGAAAGTGAGCTGAGAACTTGGCTGGGATGTGAAACAGTCGGCTTGTTGATAAAGAACGGCAGCTTGAGATTGAGATTGTGGAACGTAAACATGATGCTGACTGAGTCTGTCAGTTTATGATGGCGGTAGCAGAACTAGATAGGGGATGTCCAAGAAGGCTTGGTGAGATGGAATTAAAAAGGATATGAAAGTTTTGGTCCATCTGGAGAAGGTGGAAAGGTTATGTTTCGAGCGTCTGTGAAGTAGTGACATGTTGCAGTGTAATAATTTAACTGTTGTCCTTGCTGCTGTAACTTGTAGGCGAAGCTTCACAGTTCTGCCAGCACAAAAGTGCCTTCAGTGAGTGAAAAACAGCCGCCATCAGAGGAGGTCTGGAGTAAGAAGGTACAGTGATTACATTTTCTTGTAGCACTCATCCCACCCAGTCTGAGAGTCTGTCACTGAAACATGTAGATATTTATTGCACATTTATAGTCATAACTACTCAGTACAGCCATACAATAATTTTGACCATGATGTCGAGAAAGTGCTTATTTTGTGAATTAATGAGGCCTAACTTTAGCCATCCCACTTGTATCTTACCATCCTCAAGCAGTATTCCCATTGGTTTTGTTTTCCTTATTTTAATTACAATAATGTTTATAATGTGTATAAGTCGGATGTGGAATAAAAATGCATCACATTCCATATATATATATATGTATATGTATATGGCCAGGTCAGTCGTTTTTGCTGGTGTATATTGCACTTGAGTCTGTCTGTATTTGTGCAGTATTGATGCCAGTACAAACTTGCAACCGGGCCATATGCTGTACAGGAACCTCATAATTTAATTTCATGTACCGGTATATAAAGGAGGTAAAGGTAAAGGAGTGTATAGTTCTTCGTGAAATTCACCTCAGAACTACGGGACGTCACTTGTCAATAGGATCACACAGTATTACCTGCCACCCGACAGAGGTGACCGCCCCGCCTTCACCCCAACCGGGCAGGTTGGTACTCGATTTATCGACCCCGTAAGGATGAAAGGCTGAGTTGGCCTAGTTGGCTGGTTACATACCGAGATGGTTCACCCGTCCACAGACGGTCACCCATCCGAGTACTAACCGGGTCTGACGTAGCACAACTACGTTGATCGAAGCCAACGCGTTACCACTAAGCCAAACCGCTGTATATAAGTAAGTAAGTGATTTGTAAAGTGCCGACGTCTGTAAAGAATCGGTGCAAATCCATGTATATATACATGCATTGTGAGTAGCAGTTTTGCTGCTGTCTAGTTGCTGTGTGTACAGAATGTTTTTTGTTGCATTAGTTCATCGAGTGTGGTGGCCTGCAACACATGTTTCGTATATTCCTGTCTGGTCGTCTTCAGATCAAGGAGGGAGATCAGTGGAACGAGGTGAGGTTTTCTCTTGTCATTGTCATTAGAAGTCCTTCAAACGGCCTTTACTGTGCCCTGAAGAGACAACGTTTTACTCCGCTTATGCCCGGTTTTATGAACTTGGGTTAACTCGCGAATTAACTAATCCGAGAGTAGGAGTTATCCCGAGTTTACTCTTGGATTAAATCCCGAGTTTACTCTTGGATTAACTTTTTTGTGTTTTATCGACATTTTCTACTCCGGTATTAACTAATTCTAGTTTAACCTGCGCCTCACTTGTAAGCTAATCTCTTATTGGTTGATGGCGTCCACGTGACTTGTGTTTACGTTTGATGTGTCATTTACCATGGATACCATACTGTTTACATTAGAGATGGCCACATTAGAAATGAATCATTTATATTTATCACGGTAAAAACACATGAATGTGCATGCTGCCGCTTACAAAAAAAACGATGCTGATGCATAAAATCGCAATGCCATGACCAGCTGTTGAACTGGCAAAACTCCACCGTGCGATTCTGTTGCGTGACGCAGATCCGCTTCGATCCCGTTGAGCAGATTGCAGAAACATCGCTTGTTAATGCGGAATCTTGAGTGGAAATCGATGTCATCCAACTCCGTCAGAGAATTCGTCCGATCTGGAAATAACCTGGGTCGTCTTGGTTTAAAAACACTGACATACGATGCCGCTATCCAAAATTTGTCTTCACTGTCGACCTCGATATCGTCAACAAAATTAGACGCCGTAGTTCATCCGCATTTAGTCTTAGTTTAACCCCGCATCGACGAGGGTGTAACTTTCGTTAACTTAATTATATGTTGATGAAACGCTTAAGACAGTTAATCCAGGAATAATTCGAGAATTGCGAGTTAACCCGATTTCATAAAACAGGACATAAACTGCCAGAGTAATGTGATTGTTTATTCTGTCTGTCTGTCATTCCGTGAGCAGGATAACTCACAAACGCAGAATCGGACGTCATCCAAACATCATAGGCATGGGCAAAGGGTGATGCTCTAGATGTGATTAACTTTCGGTATTGATACTCGTCAAGGTGTGGATATGGCATTAGTTTTTCACTTCCACCAGGGGTTTTGGCTCCATGACTAGCATGTGGGCCTTGTGGCATGAAGCATGAGAACGTACCACAGCATACTGCACCAAGCATGCTGGTCTTCGCTGCCTGCCGGCCCTGCACCGCAACCAACACGCTTGGTCCTGACCACTGTTAACAACGTTACCGATTATGCAGATCCAGCTGTCTATGCTGTATTTTGCGGGAGGTGGGGGGGGAGGGTCACCGCTGCGCTTCTGTCCAACTATGCACCGGCAGTCTGTGATAGAATGTAGGAACCTTGGCGGAGTTTGAACTCTCTGAGTACAGATTTTGTTGTTATGTATAATGACGTTTCTAGTTCTGCCAGGCACAACAAACGTCGCCCCATGCTGCGTTGACGTGTGCTGCCACCTGGTGAATTTAATGGCGTGATTCCAGAACCATTGCCTGTCAGTATGGAAAGTTTCATGTTGATAGATCTAACTGTTGCTAATAAACAGACTTGGTTACAAAGAAACCAGTTTACAAAGTTACAAACGAATGACAAACCATTGTAGTAAACACAGGCAACCAAAAACAACACCTTGTTGGTTGCTGCTATGGCACAGTAATAATATAAATCAATAGAGAGTGATTTACGCGTGCTAGTCAAGCTTCTTGTTATCCGTATGGAAGACTAAGGTGGCTGCCCACTGTTATTTCTATGCATTTTTGCAATTACGTCATAGTGCTCACACCGATGCAAGTGATTTTATAGAAAAATCAGTGACCAATTAAACTCCACTGTTATCGAAAATGGATGTGATAAACATGATAATATAGTGTGTGCTTATACACATAGTTTACACAGCTTGTTGGTGATAGCAGTAGTGGTAGAGGTTAATTTTAGTTTGTGTCATGAGACTTGCTTCTATGTTAACAGAGATATTTGCTTATCCCTCAGGTGATATGTGTTATTTGCCCATGAGCTACAGTTTGCCTTCGAGAGTGACATATTTCACTGTCGTAGTCGACACGATGGACCAGTGACATGCCATGAAATACACTGACAAGCTGTGCTGATGATGTTTGACCAGTGGCTGCAGGACTGCCTGGCATATTTGCTGAAACTCATGAGTCAGTTTTCCGTCATGCCGTCAGACTTCGATGCTGGCGCTCATGATGACATATTCGACTTGCTCGATAGTCCGGTGAAGAAGATGCGCAAGAACAAGCCACCAGTGGAGAAGTTTGTAGTAGCACGGCTTAACAAGGTACTGCATCACCTGTACAATTCACTTTCTCTGCATTCATTTATGTCCGGTACTAATTTATCAGACCAGACTTCTAATGCTTATTGGTTACTTTTTAGTTAATTTTTTTGCATTAAATTTTTTGTTTGATTCTCTGTAGTAGGCTAAGCTAACTGCCCGTCTTCACCTCTTACCTCCACATGGCCACATCTGAGATGTGATGTTGGTATGGAGAAAGGGGAGCATTGAAAAAACTGTCTCTGTGTTACAATAGTGTGTACCATTATAATGGTGCACAAAGGTACAAGCAGTTCTTACAGGTTGGTCGACTGCATCGGGCTTTGATGTTGCTTGCTTTAGCTCCCTGTTTTCCGAGCACCTCTGTGTCTTTGGTCTTCATGGTGCTATATATATATTAAATTTTTTTGCTTACATCCTTCTCTTTATCTTTAAGTGAGCTGAGCCTGGTGAGATTAGCCCTTGACGTGGTTGACTGGTTGACTAACCATCGTCCTTCAGTGCTGTGACGCTGTTGGTTGGGTCATCTGACCCATAAAATCATCTCCAAAATGACCTATAATGTGTCGAGTGGGACGTTAAACACTACTATACCATAACAGACTACTCGTCAGCTTTTGACTGCGTGTTAAATGTATGATATCAGTGCTTGTATCTGCATTGCTTTAGCGAGTATTTGCATACAGTGTTATGTTCACATTTGCAGGTGATTGTCTCGGCGAACTTGTCGTTGGCCGACGTCAACTGCGCTGTTACAATGCTTATGAACATTCTCTATGAAGCTGCCATTCCAAGGTTTTTTGCACTTTTTTGTGGTAAAGAAGAATTTTGTGCTATTTTAGCTTGAGATGGGTCTTTGCTATTATGGTTAGATTTTTATGCTTTGATTTTTATTAATATGACATTATAATGTACAATTATTGTGTACTATTATAACTGTACATAGTAGTACGTGCAGTTGTTACTGGTCGGTCGACTGGGTCGGGCTTTGATTTTGTTTGGTTCAGCTCTCTATCTTCCGAGCACCTTTATTCTCCAGTCTTCATTCTTTACTTTGCTTTTTAGTGAGCTGAGCATGGTGAGATTGGCCCGTGACCTAATGTACTTACCATCGTAATTCAGTGCTATGACACTGTCGGTTGGGTCATAAGATCCATATTGTGTCGAATGGGATGTTAAACTCTACTATACCATACAGTACATCACTATATGTATAATGTTGTAGATTCCTGAGATCGTTATTCAGACAGTGAATTTTGTGTCGAAGTGCTATTAGATGTCAGTTTGTTGACATCTACTTGCTTTGAAATTATTAGTGCACTATATCTGTTTGATAGAAAAGATGCGAGTCAGCTGCCTTCAACGTCGTGGGGCCACGTAGAAGTGGTGCATTATACGATGCTGTTTCTGGTCTCACTGGCACATTCATACGCCGACGTCGTGCAGCCTGTTCTTTGTAACTGCCAGAACCTCAGTCACTGGCTGAAGAGACTTACTCTTGAGTCTCCCGAGGTTTGATTTTTGATAGCTCTGCTTAATACACTGCAATACAATAGTTATTTGTAGTGCGGCCTTGATAGCAGATCAAGTCAGAAGAGTGTTGATGTTATACAAGGGGAGTAGAGATAGTCCAAGATGCAGTAAAGTGGAATATGTTTGGGAGATGTGTGAAGGCTGGTGTAGAACATATCACTTTATTCTGAGCTTTGTCAGAAGTTGTTTCTGGGCACAAGAGCCAGCAGCTGAGAGGGATGTGTCGCCAGTATTCCATATAGTGAATGGGATAGTGTAGTTTTCACTTGCACCTGAATGTAATATGGATCTTGATGGGATCTTGATAGGCTGTCTAGTGCTGAAGCATTTGAGTTATGCCTGGTGTTCATTATTGCTAGCTGTCACACTATATATTAAGTACGACGTATGTAAGTGTAAAATTATAATTCATTCATTCGCATGCATATAAGCACAACCAGTGTCATCCACACTTTTCTGTGGGTGGCTTTAAGACATTTTTCCGATGCACCAACACTGCTGTGGATATCTGCCTTGATGGTATCTTGCTGGCTGGTGAGAGCTGTTTCCATTCTTCTGGTATCCAGTCTGATACTTTTCACGTCTGTTTCCATTCTCAGGACATGTCTGAACTGTCGAAGTCGTTGTTCACCAATTGTTGTCTCAATTGTCAGAATGTAACAACTTCGTTATTACGTGCTGTATCTTCTCTAGAGATTTTCTCATGTCTTGGTGTACATTGTATTTGTAGCCACCGGTGCGGCAGGAGGCATGCCAGGGTCTGTATCGGCTGTGTCGCGGAAGGACGTCTGATGGCCAGACTGGCTACGCATATCTCTTGCCTATTCTAATCAATCTGCTGCCTAGTCTCGATGAAGCCACAGCCATTAAAGCTCCTCAGAGAAAGGTAGTCATAGTCGTCATCAGTTTTATTAGGTTTTGTTGTTATATTTGCATGTGTTGAGCGTGAGTTGGGTCAAGCGTTGCACAGTATTGGCTTAGCTTTTCTTTCAACACATCCCCCGTCAGCCAGTGACATCTACACTGCTACAGCAAGTGCGTAGTGATGATACAGCAGTGTCCTACATGTCATGTTTTAGAAAAGCTGACGTCCAGTTATGGAGTGTTTTTTTATTTCAGAACCATGAAGAGAAAGAGCCGTTTGGACCAGGTTGTCGAGATTATTTCTGGCTGCTATTTCACCTTATTGATGGCATAACGAAGGAGGATGTGGAACTCAGCTGGGAACAGGTCTGTATTAGTTAGGTTTGAAATAGATGTTGATGGTGTGAGAAGTGTGTTATTGATGTTTTAAATATTGTGTAGAGCCACCATTTCTCAATGATTAAGGTGATAATTTACACAGATAGGATTTCTGCAGAGACACATATAGTAACTGTTTGGTCAGGAACAGTACCAGTCACAATTGTTCCAGTGTTCCTGGTAAAGTCCCAACTTGGAGGCACATCTGAAGTGAACAACATCAGAAGCCAGCTTTTTAGGTGTTACTAATTACTGGCTTTTTAAAAATGGCACAGAAGATCATTTAATAAGTGTATTGCACAAATAGTGTGTAATTTTAACTGATAATGCTCTATTGTTGTATTCTTTTCTGACGCTATTCTCTCATGACTATTGCCATCAACACTACAACCTTTACTACCTGGCTGTGGCAATAACAGGTGAGGCATTGTTTTGCCTCACCTGTGTTTGTTACAATGTTATGTTTGTTACCGCTGTAATAGTATGTGAAAACAGTTACAGCTGTCATTGTGCATCTTGACTTCTGAGCCCGCAGGTAAATCATAATGGTGCACAATGGTACGAGCAGTTCTTACAGGTAGGTCGACTTCATCGGGCTTTGATCTTGCTTGGTTTAGCTCCGAGTGTGTCTATATCTTCAGTCTTTATGGTGCTATGTGTGTATATAATTTTTTTTTGGTTACATCCTTTTCTTTATTTTTCAGTGAGCTAGTCTAGTGGGACTGGCCCTTGACCCGATTGACTAACCATTTTCCTTCAGTGCTATGACACTGTTGGTTGGGTCATGTGACCTGTAAAATCATCCCCAAAATGACCTATATAATGTTTTGAGTGTGACGTTAAACCCTACTACACCATACTATACCGGAGGTAAAAGTGCATTGGGTATGGATTAGATAGGGCCTTAGCATTGCAGAGACAATAAGACTGGCTTATGTCGCTCCATCCTGCAGGAAAGGAATGGTCTAACTTTACATATTGTGAGCACAGAAAAAGATATTTACAGACACAGCTGGATCTGCAATGATGGACACACCAGGAAAGAACTAGATCACATCCTGACCAATGATAGGTCATTCTTCAAATCCATTCGTGTTTTTAGGGGTGCAGAACCTCCAGCAAACTCAGATC
>Ga0209149_1001453_pt1 | contig 12008 bp, 12 predicted proteins | sample WorMetTyACAVOLI2_FD_187423 | JGI IMG/M metagenome (GOLD analysis project Ga0209149, IMG submission 187423) | Marine gutless worms symbiont microbial communities from Max Planck institute for Marine Microbiology, Germany - Olavius algarvensis... ... | reverse complement strand
GACGACAGTCGGCCGCATCGAGAATGTCTGACAGAACCTTCATTAGCGCGGACTCGGTGGAATGATGCTTGCGGTAAGCAGACTGGCATTGTGGCATCGGCGCCTAGTATTTTATGTTGTTTATTTCCCGCTGCATATCACTGACGTATCTGCTTTTTATGCCTGCACGAGGCGAGACTGGCAGGCTGTGGCTCCATGAGACCAGACTGGCAGGGTGTGGCTCCACGAGGCGAGACTGGCAGGCTGTGGCTCCACGACGCCAGACTGGCAGGTTGTGGCTCCATGACGCCAGACTGGCAGGCTGTGCCTCCACGAGGCGAGAAAGCAGGCTGTGGCACATTGTTCTCAACCTGTCCATTTGTTCATCTGCTACCACACTTGTGAACATGATACTTTGAAAACAAATGAACCGATTTTGATGCCAATTGGTAGACGTGGTTTATTGGGCAAGGGCATGAAACGGTCGACTTTGTGGTTATAGAGGTCAAAGGTCAAGGTCATACAAGGCTGATGATGAGTTGGAGGCCTGGTGGGTCGAGTAGGCTTTTTGATTTTGTTATGTCTCATATCAGCCGAACTTGTCTTGTGCCTCCATGTGTTGATGACCCATACTACTAAACTCCGCTCCACCACAGAGTGACGGCATGCTGCCACTGTCACCTGGCATCTTGCAGTCTTCTTCTTCTCGTATGCATGTCATGAACCATAACTGGTCAGCCACAAAACAGCGTCTTCATCCGCATAGTGTGGTCGAGATAAGCCGCCATCCGGTTTTGTCAGGGGACAGGATTCGACAATGTGAGACATCGTCTGGGTCTCGCCACTAGGACACAGATCAGTGTCTGTAAGTCGCCATTTCCTTCTGCAGGCACAGCAGTGTCCCTGTTCCGTGCGAAAACGGTTCAGCAGAGACCACTGTTGCTGAGGAAGGTCGAAACCCGGTTGCCGGATTGTGGGGTCAGACACTAGGTGAGAATTGACCACCTGAGCCGACTTCCAGTTATGCCTCCATCGACCTTTGATGGTTGCAAATTTGCTGGTTGCAAATCTAGTCACAATGGCTTGCAGTAGTGAAGTAGAACAGTGGAGCCCAAAGTGCCTCAGCTGAGGATCATACCAGAACAGCTTGCCAGCTCAAGTGCTTTACTCTACGTGGAAACTGACACTGCCAGGATTGACCGACGTCCAGGTAGTGGTTGACCTGACATCACTGCCAAAACTACTGCAACAGCCGACATATTTGAAGATCTTCGTCAGCTTTCTTGATTGGTGTCTTCAGCATTTCATCTTTTTTCATGAAACAACTTAAGCATTGTGTTTTATACTTTTTACTCAAATAATTTACTGAGATGTTGCTGCAATACTTAGCTGATGTCCTCGACGATTCCTCATGCCATTGCTGTAAGCAAAGAATATTTCATTATTAGACACACTATTTTCAGATGAGTCAGCATGAACATTCTCTCAACTATGCTGTCCGAAATTTTAATTCGAATTGGTTAATATTTCTGGGAGCTCTCCAAGAAAAAAGTGTACTGTGTTATTGCTTGAAGTTCTAGTATAGCTTGTACATTATTTTTATATTTTAAGGATTCTCACAAATATCACTAAAACGATATCGAGGCTGTCTTCATTTGTTTTGAGTATGCAAAGAGCTTATATCTTGTAATGCAGTTTTCTTTGTGTCTGCTAAAATGCCCTTGATTGTGTGCAGGATCTAACGTGCAGATTCCAGGTGAAGTCGTTATCCTGAACTCGGTCGTCCTGCCCGACAAAGAACTGTATGCAAGCTACAAGAATCAAATCATTCTCTGACCACTCGATGTAGCTTATTCCGCATATAAAGATGTTATCAAAACTGGGGGTTTAATGGGGCGTCTGCACTGTATGACCAGTTTGTTGTGTCTGTGAAGTTTGCCGATCGATCACCGTGTGTACACAGTACATCCAGACTGGGTGTTGCACGCTGGAGTCGTAGAAAAATATTTGCTCAGATTTACGTTTTTGTAAACAGCATATCCTGATAATATTTGTGGTGAATTTGTGCACAGCAAGTGGTAACTCCTGACAGCATTTTGAAATCAAATCTGAGATCACTAGGCATCACAAAGCCATGATACAAACTTTAGCGTAACTGGGCAGGTTAAATACAAACGGTAGAAATGTTTTCCTACCTTAGAAACTGATTTAACCACTTTCTACATATGCTACGTAGCATGTCATGTGACTGAAATGTTTGTTACATTTTACTGACCGTCGTCAAATAATTCATTGTCTTTCATTCAGCGTTATTCAAATGGCCAGATTTTAAACATACTGTGCAAAAATGTTGAACCTTTTAAATACAAAAAAACATATAAACAAACCTTTCATTCATCGCCGCTATCTCAGTGGGTGTGCCATAATAGCTGGCAAAGAAATTTTGTGTTGGGCTAGGAATTTTTTCCTAACTGTTAGAAGTGGGTTAATTTGGTTTTGCTGGGCTAGGAAAAAATGTCTAAACTAGAAATGTGCATAGTTAAATTACAGCAAATATTACAGCAACAGTGGAAGACATGACTTCGACGTCACTCACAACAATGACAAGTAAGTAATGTAATTGCATTCTAACATCTATACGCTAAACTGTGTTTCGGTCGTGTTTTAAAACATTCTTTATCTGCACATTTAATGCAAGTAAACTTACTTTTATTCACTGTGGATTGCACGCAGTTTCTATTGGAAATCAGTCTGAATGGATGTGAAATTTTTGGACGGTTCAGTTTTTAAAACTGAATCCGAAGCAAAGTTTGGTTTTCCACACATCCCTAATACCTGGAAAACGCACTAGAGTAGCTACCAGGTGGCAATGTGAGCGTCATACTTTGCATGTTAATTTCATGAAAAACAATGAACTTTAGAAATCATCGTGGTCTCGCAGTAACATTCGTTACTTTGGTCACTCTACTCCTTTTCTGATTGATTGATATTGTCAAAGAGTAATCCCAACGGATGAATGCAGTTCTGAAACAGAAGGTAGGGCTACACGTTGTCGGCACCAGGACCACTCGTCTTGTTTTGTTGCATAATGATGTCATTTGTAAAACTTACTGTACAGTATAATTGTTTTCTTAGCAAAGACAGTGTTGTTCTCATCACTCTTGTTTCATCAGTTTACTGCACATATAGTGATCTGTAATGGTGCAGCATTTAAACTAGTTAATGATGTAATATAGGTAACCATGCAGCAGCTGACACAGCACTGTTCATAACCTCTGTTTTTATTGTGCGTGAGCACAGAAGTGCTGGCACGTGATGTTGATACAGAAATTCCATCCATCCATTACGCTGCAGTATTATGTCGAACTTCAGCATATTATGACAGCCCCGTCATTTCCAGTAATAAACGTCTTTGCCTACACGGGCGTCCAATACAGGCTATATAAATTTTGTGATTTTTTTTTACCAATACCTGGCTGTATGTGGCAAAAGATACAAGATGGGCCATAGTTACTATGAAACAGTAAGAGGAATACATATGTGCTGTATCAAATGGTGACATTCCGGATGACCCTGAGTGACCTTTGAAGGTCATTGGTGACCCACTTACTCTTGTTATTTTGTGAGCACAGCTGACACACGAACTGTTAGTGATAGCTAAGTTTCTTGTTGCTAATTCACAAAGACGGTCTCTCATACTGTGAAAGGGAATTTCTGACGGATACTTGGCAGATGAGTAAATGATATTTTGTGTAGAGTTAAAATATTTAAACTTAAGAAATGTAACTTAATTTTGTCAATAACTGCAACAGAAAACTTGAAGAGACCAGCAGTTACAAAACCAGCACGTTGGTAGTGTAATAATACACTCAACAAGAAATACGTTTTGTCAAACTCTGGAGTCTGTCCAATGCAACTTTTTCATTTTTGATCACGTGATGTTCATCCAGTTCAAAATCTGCTGCTGTGTACAAAATTTCGTCAAAATCGGATGATTTTTCACTGAGATATGGCGATATATCGACTTTCAAAATGGCGGCCGTCTGCCATCTTGGAATTGTTTTACCACCATACGAGACCACCCACAAAGTCTCTGTTGCTGGCCACAGCCTGTCAAATTTCATGTCAATCTGATACACTATCTGCAGATAATTTGCATATTTGGCTTGAAATGCCTATTCAGGCCGCCAAAATGGGGGTTTTGGGGGACTTTGGACCCATATAGTCATCATCGAGACCCCTAAAAGGCACATCCTTGCATAAATCCGCATCTTTTAAGCTATCAACTGTAAAAATCCGTTGAGGTGTCTGACCTGTAGGCGAGTTGACAGAAAGTATGACGGACACACACACAGACAGACAAACACACAGGTAAACTTATATTCTGTTCATGCATAGCATTGGACAGACAATAAATGCATATCACTTAGACTGGTGTCATTTATCAAAAACTACACCACTGACACACAAAACACATGTACTAAGAAATCTGGATGAGCTGAAAACTGACTAAACTAATAATCTATGTTCACTTGCACATGTACCACACCAGAATGAGCACAGTATATGACTATTGCAAAATAGTTATTAGCACTAAATATTACGAATAACATACATCTGAGCAAGGCATAACATGAAAGGCATTAATGCATAGCCAGACGCCTGGAATTGCATCTTAGAGAGATCACAATATGACGATCCCTGACAAGCAGTCCTGACGGATAAAAATGAAATAGTCAAATAAAAGTTGTTATTGCTAATCATCAATAATGCAGCAAATATGTAAATAGTTCATATAAATAAGTGTTTATAAAAATATTGCTATCAAAAGTACAACAGTACTTGACATCCAGTCCTAAAATACAGAACAGTGTGATTTCGATTTAACTTAAAATTAAAAAAAAATAAACAGTATCAAATGCCCACAAAGTTAGTAAAAATGACTGTCGTCATTTTGTCATGCATTGGTCTGTTACAACAGAAATACCAGAAAATGATAAAAAATAACATTTTGATTGTGACTGTTAGGATTTAAGACCACAAGGAATACAGCTTAGGTGGTATTGGTGTTTCCAGCCAGTCACTTGACTGGTAATAACCTCGACGAATTAGCACAACACAAACCAAGACGTGTAAATGCCGTCACAACTATGAAACAAGCTTCCGCTGCAGCTTCAACTACTTACTATACATAAAATGGCAGTGAACTTTGATAAAAACATCTGTACTGTCTGTACGTAGATATATGCTGCACAGAATACATCTAACTTACTGTCTACAAATGACAATGAGTATGCCAGTTCAGTCTATCACAGGGACAAAACTAATCAATATAAAAAATTTATAAAAAACTAAGACACTACTGTTTTATATATATGCTGAAAGTAAAAAATATACATCTGAGCAGTGGAGTAATGGCAAACATAGGGAAGACAACGGCATTAGATATTTCATGGACCAATCATCCACAAAAGTTAACAGTGAGTAACAGAATGATGCACACTCAAAATCGAGATGTAAAGGCAGCCAGTTACAAACAGCTGATCATAACAGCGGCAAACCAAACAAAATGATTCAAACTCTAAGGTACTTGAGTCTCCGTGTGGACGTTTAGCACCTGAGTGCTCCGTGTGTGGCCTGCAAGTCCGAGTCTAAAAGCCCAATGTGGCACCTGCTTCATCAACATTCACCAGATGGCGCTACTAGTCCTTCATGGATCTCTGGGCCGAGTGATGTGGACACGACCTGACTGTCGAAAACATGATGGCATGAACCAAATGCCCTTGCTGATCTACACTGTGTCTCAAAAAAACGAGCCAATTTTGGCAACCTGTAGTTTCGTCAAGCATGGACTGATTTTGATAATTTTGCAAAAACAGCATTGGCGCCATCTTCTGATGAAGGCCTCTGATAGAGGTCGAAACGTCAAGTTTTTAGGTAATAATTTTGGTTGTGTTTTGAGTAAATTATCTAATAGCATTGGCACACTTTCAAAAATTATCTGCATATTCAATTTTCCTTGTCGTTTCACTTTTGCTTACTTTATTTACATTTAAATAACTACAACGGAAACGAAACATAACGCGTTTTCCTTGGCAGACTGTTGCTGGTTCTGAAAATAGCTGGTTATGTAGTACACAACTGTCATCCAGCTCTATCCAGAGCAGTTTTATTTTAGCAGATGTTCAAAGTGATGTCCTTTCACCCTCATGCATGCACCTTAACATCTTATGACATGTTTCCCCATGTGTCAATGAGGTGCTGCTTCTAGTCGCCAGTGTCGCGTCATTTCCATCGTAGCTATTTAAAAGCAAATAAAGTAAGTAAAATTGAAGGGACATGAAAGGTTGAACATGCGAATAATTTTAGAAAGTGTGCTGATGCCGTTTACCCAAAATTATCAAAATCAGTCCATGCATGATGAAACTACAGCTTGCCAAAGTTGGCTCGTTTTCTGAGACGGTGTATTACGATATTTTTATGTTATTGTTTTCGCATTATCGTGCTAACAAGCAAACACGCCACAAAAACACTACGTCATGCGACATCAGCGGGTGACGTAACGAGCTGGAACTCGAAGTGGAAAACATTTACGACTGCAGACTGTTGTAGACGTCGACGAGTCTGGACATGTCGTACTGCTGAAGTACGACGACCTTCGTCAGTGCTGGGCTGATGCTGAGCGCGCAGTCCATACAGTGAACAAAGTACTTTCGTTCGTGCCCAGCTCCGCCGCTCACCGTGAACAGCACGTTGAATACCTCCACCTGTAATATATGCAACACACAAGAGCACTCAGACAGTGCACACTCCACCAAGCGCAAAATGTGATCTGGGATTTGAATCCAGATTTCCGGATTAATCCAGATCTGGACGTTTGCTGTATCGCTCTGAAGATGTTGTGGATTAATTCTCTTGTTGGTATGAGTCATTTTGGCAAGCAGCATAAAAAATTGGCCATCGATTGTATGAGAAATGCTCACAAATCTCCAAAATCCCCTATTCTGCAATGGTGAAAAAAACTAAAAAATGACCCAGAATCCACATCCGGACCTGGATCGATGCCAAAAGTCAATCACTTCTAGAGGGCCACGTCTTGCCCATGCCTACCATGTTTGGTCGACATCTGTTTTCAGGTTCGCGAGTTGTCCTGCTCACAGAATGGTAGAATGAACGACAGGTTCGCGAGTTGTCCTGCTCACAGAATGATAGAATGAATGACAGGTTCGTGAGTTGTCCTGCTCACAGAATGGTAGAATGAATGACAGGTTCGTGAGTTGTCCTGCTCACAGAATGATAGAATAAACGAGTTGAGTAACGTGAATTGAACGCTGCTTTGTTGCATCACTGGCGATTTGCCTTATGTATAGATCATTCCAGGCTTCCAGTGACATCCAATCATCCAGCAGGTGCTGCGCTGCTACAGCTGTCGCCATGCTTGCACGCAGTGCAGCTGTTGTGTAACAGCATTTAGACAACATTCTGTGCTGCACTGTAACTGTATGACATGTATTTGTAGTCTTTTCAGCGCGTTCTACTTAGACTGCACACAGCTAATGAGTTACCGGAGATTGCTAAGGAGTTAACAAATAGCTGTGCAATGGCTGATGATTAATCGTAGCCTTAACTGATAAAATTAACAGTGTAATCACTGATTAATCACTTAATAGACCAAAGCACTAAAAAACTGTGTAACATACCTCACAGTTTTCACAGTAATGCGCTGGTTCGCCATCAACACGACCGTGCCATTTTACTTCCTTGTCAAATTTTGCAGCGCACTGCAATGACGCGGTGCAAGCATCAAGACTTTGACCAAGAAACTTCCGCAATAGAGACACAAGATCTCGGTCTGACATCACTCGGCAGTTCTGTGCTAGGTTCCACGACAGCTGGATCATCGGAATGATGGAACGGAAGTGACGAAGTTTGTAGAAGTCATGCCGGTCAACGGCGACTTTGTACTGGAAGCACGTCAGAGGACCGACATTCCATGCAACGTGGTTGCACCAACCCTGCAACAATTCACAAATAATAACAAAATTTTAATCTGATATGTCACCCACCTTTCCAGAAGCCCTGCTGAACAGATTTGTACAAAATCTGACGTGGATGCACATCTCCCAAACAACAACAACCGTTTACCGGCTCTGTATCCCGTACAACCCGGGTAAGCCGGCACCAGAAGAACTCTCAGAAACTCTAACCCAATACACCACCCTCACTGTCCTCAAATTCTTCACAAGTACTCCCAACCTTCCGTCCCAGGCCTCCCTGTATAGCTGAAAGAAACACAAAGAACAGGAGGACAATAACCTACACTTCATTTATACTTGCCTAATTCTGGATTTAATGAGGCCCTTGGTTAATCGCTGGTCCACTCTCACTCACGCCTCTCACAGTATGACCACTAGGAGCAGCCACACAGACGAGAGTGAGAGTAAACCCATCCATGCAACCCAAGGTATATGCCCTTCCTGCCGCAACTCTTCCTATGTCTGGGCTCGTGGACCGGCTCAGACTATGCTGGCCTGCATATCCCGAGGCCAGGAACATCCCTCAAACGTAATCATATATTCCAAATTGTACGTCAGTTGGTTAATGGGTGTAATGGTCTCGGTCTGGTCAAGCGCAGCAGTGAGTGAGTGAGTGGTTAATGGGTTTCAATTCTGCGATGGACTGAACTTTGCTGGTGAAACCTTTCACAGTATGAGAGACCGTCTTTGTGAATTAGCAACAGGAAAGTGATGTCACGGTTAATATGGCGCTTCAGTGCTGTGCAGGATGTAATTCTTGTTGTTACTGATACGAATGAGAGGTAGCATCAGCTCGGATATCGACCAAAACTGATCTCATTCTACGGGAAAAGGGCTACTTCACACGCAGACATTTTAACCCTTGAACACGGCAGTGCATGAGGTGAATGGTGTCTAAGATCGTGTTAAATACGCAGTATCAGTGGAAACATACCTAATGGCTCTGTTTCGTTACATAAAACTAGCTCGCAGGTGCAATGTTTTCTTTCTGGCATAATTTTTCTCCAACTGATAAATTCCAAGATTTGTGACTCATGGCATTTCTCTCAATTTCCCATATCTTTCCTTAGTGCAGTTTACCAACGAATTTCACGATATTTCCAGGTCTGTAGCCATGTCGATACTACAATACGTTTGTCCACATTTCCATTCCACTTCTATCAGTTTACAAAATTTATTGCAACATTTTAGAAGACACTGGACAACGCAATAAGACCAAATAAATTTGGCAAATTCTGCACATGCATTCTCCATATGTCAGAACGAGTGCAGGCGAGTAGCAAAGCAATTGGAGTACAAGCATTTGATAGAAGACCCGTTACACTAACGTGAAGTCGGCACAAAGTTTCCACGTATAGGCCCTGTGGAAACATACCTAATGGCTCTATTTCATTACAAAAGGTGACCACCAGCTAACAAAATGTGGCAGTGACCGATGCAACAAGCCGATCCATCCAGCTGTTTCACCACAATACCAACCAACGACCAACCAACCAACCAAATTTATAGCTACGATGTGCACAGTGATAAATTGTGGTACACTTTAACTCACTAGCGCTTGGACCCAGTGAACGGTAGCAGGACCAATAAACACTAGATCTCCAGGCTTCTGAATGAAGTGGTACAGCGGCACTTTCTTCTCGTACAGATCGTTGGCATCCGGCCACCACGAACCAGTCAAATAGTCCACATTTCTCCTGCAACCATCAATAATTCCTTTTTAATTTGAATAAACTTATCCGAAGTCATTTCGACAAAGGCAACAGATGTCGCCGAAACGTCAACAATAAAATAGAAAAGGTTTGATTTAGATTCAATTTATATTAATAACATCAATAATTACAATAACAATGAACATGCCGTTTTTCTAACAACAAAATTAACCAGATGTACATGCACTGAAACAAAATTAAACAAACGTTACGGTACAGAAAAGTTTTAACGTTTATCCTCAAAGTATGTATGATCAAACCATAAAATAAATTTTAAAAATATAATAAGCTCTTGTTAAACTATAAGGAGACAAATAAATCAGTACAGGCAATACAAAACTTAACTGTACCGGGTATTAACAGTGAGATATACATCAGCTCATAGGTGTCACATACATTAACTCTAATTTTCAAATATTATACGACAAAATGTATTTTTATGATTGATTACAATTACTTACGGAATGCTCTTATACTCAGTGCAACATTTTGATGGCTTTTCACAAAGAAGGAAGTAGCGGAAAGTACGGATTTAAATAAGGAAAATGCTATAGTTCGTAGCAATTGAAGATTAATAAAAGATAATCAGACTGAGAGTGGAGATTGAAGATGACTTATTTCTTCGATGAATCTGGTACCAGCTTACACAAACTGTATAAATAGCATAAGGGTCGTAAAACAAGCTGATGTTTTTGACTAAGGTACAAACACTGGCAGCTTTTTTAGACGCGTGTTTTTTGCATGTGTTAGACAGAAAACAGAAAATAACTGAAACTGTAACTGATGACTGCACAAGACGACGTACTCGGCACACATGTCTGCGATGACGGTCCAGTAATCATTGGTCACACAGAACCACTCACAGTCACCGGGGCCGACATTGACATTCACTGAGCAGAAGTTGCTGTTCTCCTGGTGACCTATAGACACAGATCAGTTCACAGCTGACTGTTGCTGTAAGGCAGGACTCTTGTTTTCCTCGCAATAATGATTATGATGATTGTCAGACTGGTCGAACCGAACCAAACGTTTCACTACAGTTCGCTATTTTCTTTAGTTTCAGTGTCTCCTGGCCTGGGCTGCTGAATGGATAAGGACGGAGGGGGTACATCTCCGTGCTAGACTGGTGACCAGCTGACCAGGTGGTCACTGATCCAGCACTAGTACTCCCTCCCAACACCACACTTTACACTGGTACCATTGATACCAGTGTGGACACTGCCGGTACTACCACTACAGAACTTTACATGATGAATGAAAATTACATTACATTACATAAAATCGTATTAAAAGTGACCAAAATCACTAGGACCGCTAGAACACTATATGAGATTAAAGGAGTAATGTGGGAGTACAGTTATGAGGGAAAACATATAGAGAAAAGATAAGTTTTTAAACGGTTACAGAAAACAGGCAGAGTTTGTGTGGATCTAATGTCAGGTGGAAGACTGTTCCAGAGTCGGCTGCCAGCAGTGGTGAAAGCAAGATCGCCAACAGTCACCAGTCTGGTTGTCGGAATGAGGACATCATCAGACGATGATCGTAGGCAACGACGGTCCAACTAAGCTACATGACGGACGCTCTGAGCGAGGTAACTCGGTGCCAAACCATGAAGGCACTGGTAGAATGTCACTGCCAGCTTGTAAGCAACTCGCTCCGACGACTACAACCAGTGCAGTTCCCGTAAAAGCGACGTGACATGGTTTACCAGTTTAAAATGTTTACCAGTTACAGATCCAGAAATTTAGATTGAAGGATATGGACAGTTGCATGGACCAGTCCCCTCCTCTTCTCATTGTCCCGTATTCCCCTGCCCCATCTCTCCCCCAAAGTCCAGCTAGGAGGTCTGCGGAGTGATGTAAGCTCAACAGTGAGTCCATATGAAACATGGCACAAAACTGTCAATGAAGTGTTAGAATTAGTCACACACAAAAATAAAAATATTATGAATTAGTTTGTGTAAAATGGAGAGCTACTTGGCACTAGTCGTCTTACAGTCTCAAATCATTAGCAGTCTCCTTAATCACTTGACACTGGCACTGATGAAACCAAAACACCCAACCAACCAAGCCTACCAAAACCAACCACGGTTTGGTCACCTCCTACGATATCTTGTACATAAAAGATTTGATACGATACGATAAAACACACATTTCAACGTGCAGTCAAAAACTGACAGGTAACTAGCTAGCTTAGTATACTATATGGAATGGAACAGAAAATTTAATAAAATGAACTAAAAAATAAACCGATGACCACGATAAGTCTGGTCCAGTCCAAT
>Ga0209149_1001452_pt1 | contig 12015 bp, 7 predicted proteins | sample WorMetTyACAVOLI2_FD_187423 | JGI IMG/M metagenome (GOLD analysis project Ga0209149, IMG submission 187423) | Marine gutless worms symbiont microbial communities from Max Planck institute for Marine Microbiology, Germany - Olavius algarvensis... ... | reverse complement strand
GTGGCTCGAACCCTGGCAACTTTATCAGCAAAAAACTGGTTGAACGTTTCAACATCGATGGCAGAGCTCGCAGGTACACGTCCACGGCCAAGTAGATCGTCCACCAACCGCCATAGCTGACGAGGAAAGAGCAGCATAGCCTGTAATTTATTTTCGAAGAAAGCAGAAATTGACGTGAAGAATATTTTCTCACAATATTGGAGTCAGATCCACAATATCTATGACCTGAAAAATTTCTTTGAGAACACTTTCATATCATATTATATCATAAACATATTTGTAAAGCGCCATAGGCAGAGCTACAGAGGCGCTGACTTCGGTAATGACCCGTAAGTATGCCTAGCATGTCATGTGATATGATATCATGGTCAAAGCTGCGTTAATGCCTGTCTGCTTTGTTGTTTGTTGTTGCTTTTTTATTGTTTGTTTTTTTCTATGCTGCTCTTTCTGAGCGAATAAAGATGTATATAATAGGAAACCGCACCCATGCTTTCCATTGGTACCATTTGCAATGACGTTGAGTGACCTTCAGTGATTTAGCGAAATATTCAACGAGACGAACATCGCGCGGTCTCTCTGCAACAGCTGAGCTTTTTGTTAGTGTTGATGTCGTGCGGTAGTCTGGCTGTGTGTGGCTATCGTGTCGTGTCGTGGGTCGACAGAGCCTGCTCACTATACGGGTCTCTAATGATGTGTGTTAACGTACCGTACATTAACCCTTTAGAGTCCAGAGGCAATTACAGTGCCATGTCAAATAATATGAAGTTGGAACACTGGCCGTTGATGGGTGGGCGTTGACGGCTGTTACATTTGGTATTGCGAGGAGGGGACAGGGCGGGACCCCAGCCCGCCCAGGCCTTTCCTCGCTGTACCAAAATGTAACAGCCAACCCATCAACGGCCAGTGTACAAATCACCGTACTATTGTATGATGGTCCGTTGCTCTGCGGTTTAAATGTGGCCATAAAGGGTTAAGCTCTCATTATCGCACGCGTGTCTCGTTATTCTGCCCTGTCTGTAGACGGTTATGATGCCGATTAACTATTCAGTCCAACTATCAGCTGCCGTGTAATTAGCAGCATATAACCCCACAATATGTAGGTCTATTAGTCAACCTATTAGTCTTGAGTTTCCTTATTAGACAGACATGGGCAAAACCCTATAAGAAAATTTGAGACACGACTGTGACATGACTTAACTTCAAAGCCTTCTCCATCTCCATATCCATTTATTTCGTTCAAAAAAACAATAACATAACAATAAAGTGACAAAAGAACAGGACAACAACGCATATGGCATGCACATGCACAAACAGTTGCCCATTGTAATATTGTATTCATCTTTATTCACCATAACGGTAGTACGATACAATATAAATAACTTAACTAACTAATAAACTTAATTAAGTGCAGCAAAAATACAGAATTTCACAAAGACGTAATAATTTTTTTAAACGCTGTTTCAGTAATGTGCTTGTGGTAGATCACAGCCGAACAGACTTTGACAGCAGTTCACAATTTTCATATTTGATGTCTTATACAACTTCATAACAATCTAATTGAGACAGTAATAATGCAACACAAACTACAAACTACATACTAAACAAAAGACAGATTAATAAATAATGCACATTAATATCTGAGAAAATCTGTAAAATCAAAACGTTTTACGGCACACTTGAACATTGAAAAGGAACTAAAATCAACAATACGGGGAAGAGAATTCCAACAGTTTATTACTCGCTCACTAATAAATTGGCACGTACGCAGTTTGTGGTTTTACGCTTGAAGAGCTTGAATTTATGACCACGAGTGTACTGGCAGGGGCTAGAAACAAACGGGTCATTAAGATTAACATAAACCAAACCAAAAACAATTATATAACACCAAAACAAATCAGCATGGAGTCGTCAAAGTTCTAAGCTAAATATATTTAAACATTTTAGACGTTCGCAATAGGACAAGTTTTTCAGTGTAGGAAAGTCGTTTGGTGAAACGACGGTGTACTGATTCCACAGCGTCAATACGAGTATCACTGGCGGTATAGGGCGACTAAATAATTGAGTTATATTCGACAATAATGTAAAAAAAAACTTCCATACAAGTTTAACATTTTTGTAAGGGTAGATATGGCACATCTAAAACGGCAAAAATTAATTTGTTAAGATAGAAAAAGCATAAATACGACCTTACATATGAGCCCTATGCCGAAATGTCAAACGCTCCATATTGTAAGGTCGTGTTTGTGATATTTCTATCTTAACAAAGTAATTTTTGCCGTTTTAGATGTGTCATCTCTACCCTTACAAAAATGTTAAACTTCTATGAAAGTTTTTTTACATTAATATTTGCGGTTTTATTGGTAGGGGCAAATTTTTATATGAGACCCGAGTACTTGACAGTAGCTATCTCCGATATATAAAGTTCAACTGCCCACCTCTGATAGTACTGAGATAACAGCAGGTGGTATTAAAGTTACACTAAAAGGCCATATACCCCTAGACGCCCCCTAGCGGAAAATACATTTATACTTAACGCGAGTAGCTCTAGTAGTTTCCGAGATATTATGGGGTCCCAAAATTACATTAGGGGCCCTCCGCCAACTATACGCCCCTAGCTGAAAAATAATTATACCAAAATCGAGTATTTCGCAATATCTAGTTAAATTTTTAAATTTAAATTTTAACTTTCTAGCTCTAGTAGTTTCCGAGATATTAGGGGGTCCTAAATTTACACTAGGGGGCCTACGCACCCTTGACGCCCTTTAGCGGAGAAATTTTTGTACGCAAGGCGAGTACTTCACAATATCTAATTGTGTTTTAATTTCAGCTTTCTATCTCTAGTACTTTACGATATATTAGGGGGTCTCTAATTTACATTAAGGGGCGCTGCGCCCCCTGGATTCCCCTATCGGAAAAAAATTTATACCCAAAACGAGTACTTTGGCATATCTAATTGCATTTTTTTAATTTCAACTGTCGATCTTTAGTAGTTTCCGAGATATTAGGGGGGTCCTAAATTTACACTAGGAGGGCCTACGCACCCTTAGCGCCTCCTGGCGGAGAAATTTTGTACGCTAAGCGAGTACTTCACAATATCTAATTGCGTTTTTAATTTCAGCTTTCTATCTCTAGTAATTTACGAGATATTAGGGTGGTCCCAAATTTACATTAGGGGGCGCTGCGCCAGCCTGGATGCCCCCTAGTGGAAAAATTTTTATACCCAAAACGAGTACTTTGGCATATCTAATTGCGTTTTTAATTTCAACTTTCTAGCTCTAGTAGTTTCCGAGATATTATGGGGTCCAAAATTTACACCAGGAGGCCCTGCGCCCCCCGTAGGCCCCCTAGCAGAAAAATGTTGACACACGCACAAGTGCTTGCCTATGTCTATATAATTGTAAATTTGCAGCTTCGTAGCTCCATTAACGCGAGACTAACGGAGCGCTCTCTTTATAATCAGTTTTGCATTGAAAGGTCCCCGAAAATTGTTTTTTTTTCGGGGATTTTGGGGGTAGGGGCTAAGATATTTTGTGGGAATTCCCCTAGGAATGCAATGACCGCCGATCTACGTCGTCTGGTAAAAAAAATGTGGAGATGCTCTCAATACCCTAGTCTGTACGAGCGGCAAAGTAATTACAAAAAAAACAACAACAACAAAACGGAATATCTACGCCGTGAGGGTTACATTTCACCCCTTTGCAGTGCTTACCCCCCTAAACCCCTAGTTACCCCGTGGTGCATGTGGGGTCCTATGGGCGACATAATCACTCACGCACAGTTTCAGCTCAATCGGTTCAGGGGTTAGGGAGCTACGATATCCCCAATTTCCCTATACATAGCTATGATGACCCTTACAACAGTTAGCACTACCGTGCTATACTGTGATAGGACGCACATAAACCAAGAAAACAAACGACATTAAATTACACTGAGAGGGACAACGTAGTGGCTCGTCTTTCAGACCCCTACCGGGGCTTTTTTCCCTGGACTCCACTGGGGGACTTCCGTTCCCCAGACCCCCTATTGGCCCCTTTTCTCGTTTTTCCTGGATCCGCCCGTGTCAGTGTGTAGTCGTATACTCGTATTCGCAAAGTGTTTAACAGTTAAATTGCTTGCTAAGTTTGGACGTGTATGGAACTTTTATGACAGTTGACGTCGCAGTCAAACAGAAACAAGTGCTGTCAGTCACAGCAAGCCACGCCCCTCGTCCCACTACAGGGTCCAGTCACCTGGCGTATTTAACAGCAGGATGCCAATGCCATTCCCGATCGTGAAAGTTTCATAACGATAAATCTAACCGGTTTCCCGTATTGTGGAAATGGTGACAAAACGCTCAGCTGTCACAGACAGACCGCGCAATGCTTCTTGTCATTGAATATTTCGCTAAGTCACTCAAGGTTACTCAAGGTCATTCGGAATGACACCGTTGAATAGGACGTGTATAAGTTCCTATCAGTATTCCGTTGAAAACGTACCGTTTCTTAGATATTCAGCGTTAAATATAGGCGTGTCCTTGAAACTGGGGTTAGGAGTCGTTCAAGGTCTCTGAAAATGACGCCGCTCGATAGATCATATACGACTTACTATTGGCCTGCCATTAGTATAGCTCTGTCTCGTATCATTTCCGCGATGTTTCCTTACCCCACCTGCATTCAACACCCCTGTTAGGGGGTCTCAGTCGACATATTGCCGTGACGTTTGATGTGGAAAAACCAGAATGATGTGACTACCCGACGGTGAAAAAAAAATAAAAATATGTTTATTCGTTTCGACAGAGTCCACGAACGTGACAGACGGACAGTCGGACGGACACCGCATGACGGCATATGCCGCGCTTATGCATAGCATCGCACGGTAAAAACATTGCAACATGGTAACAAACGTCGCGACGAACAGGTGTCCGTCACGTGACGTGTCAACACAAACAACACGTCGTGGGCTGTCATCGTCACCAGCTAACCAAGTGTATCGGAGACGATACGAAAGCCGCTGCTCATCAAAGCCCAAACTGCATAAAAAACAAAAATAATAAACTATGGCGAAAAACGATTTTCAATATGGCGGATGGAATTATCACACCCTGCAATGTGGCATGTGGCTCTGGAATCATGACAGTGAATTCACGAAATGGCAGCACCCTGCAATGTGATACGTGGCTCTGGGATGACATGCCGTTTTATTCGCCCGGTGGCAGCACCCTTCAGTGTGGCAGATGGCTCTGGGATTACATGCCATGGAATTCGCCCAAACGTCCGCCGTATTGGAATTCTTTCTGGTTTCCATTTTGACCACATCACCGCAGTCGACATGTCATTCTGCTTCAGTCTGCGAAATTTTATCCAAATCGGACTACCCTCAGCAGAAAAAATGACGTCATGTCGATTTTCAAGATAGCGGATCTCAGCCATCTTGGATTTTAGGGGTACAATAATGGTTTTTTTGAAAAGCCCGTGTACGACTTCCTATAGGTCGTCAATAGAGACCATGGCTTTGAATTGCTTAGTTTTTGAGAAAATCGCGTTTTTGCAATTTGGCGACAGACAGACGAACAGATGGACACGCCCGTCGCATGAAGCCGCTCTCGCTGTCGCGAGTGGCGGCTTAATAACGCTGAGCCGATAGCGGCTACGAATGACCTGCTTTTTGTTTGCTAAAGATTTCCGCTAACAGTAAACATTAAGTAAGCATATAAAAAGTAAGTGAACGAAGTTTTAAAAACACGCCATATGTCGGCCTATTAGGCGAATCGCAGGCGCACATTCAACTTAAATATAAAATAATTATGTGAAGAAATACGACTGTATCACAGCTGTATGTCGTTGTCTCATGTCAAGTCTGGTGGAGCTGCTACAAGGCGGCACCGGAGGTCTGTCCGTGCTGAGGACATTTCGACTGCTGCGCATACTCAAGCTGGTACGATTCATGCCGGCTCTGCGCTACCAGCTCGTCGTCATGTTGCGTACGATGGACAACGTCGCCATGTTCTTCGCTCTCCTCATCCTCTTCATCTTCATCTTCAGGTGAGTTTTCACCTGCTGTTTACCTTCACTCACCTTAATCAGCGAGTTGTTACTTTTGTACGGCGTGGACGCAGATGAGCACTCCACTTGCGACTCGTTGAGTCTGGTGGACCATTGAACAATTATTATCATTATTAGACAACTGTTGTTGGGGTCCACATAGGAATATTGCAATAACGTTTGGTGTGAAAAAGCTAGAATGGTCGATCTACCAGACTGTGAAAAAAGTTTGAGAATATGTTTATTCATTTAGATACAATACACGAACGTGACAGACGGACGGACAGACGGACAGACATCGCACTACGGCATAGTCCGCGCTATGCATAACGTCGCGCGGCAGAAACCACTGAATTCGTATTCGTAGAAACGAAGTGATCTTTTATTTTTCTACACATCGTCAGTGACTAGAAACACCGCAACGTCCACAACGGCTGCAACGGCCCAAATTGCCTGAAGCTTAGACAACGAAGATGAAAAAAGTCCCCAGAATGCAGCATGTAATCAGAATATATAACCATTAGTACTTGGAAAGCCATAGTTTAGGCAACATCCTTTACCATAATTACCTTAACCCTTTATGGACACATTAAAACGGCAAAGCAATGGACCATTATTACTGTGATTGGTACACTGGCCGTTGATGGGTGGGCTGTTCATTTTAATACAGCGAGGAGGGGCCTTGGCGAGCTGGGGCCCCGCCCAGTCCCCTCCTCGCTGTACCAAATGTAACATCAACGGCCAGTGTACCAACTTCATATTATTTGATTTTGACGTGGCACTATAATTGCCTCTGGACTCAAAAGAGTTAAAGTTCCACTAACGCTTCTTTACTAACAGACCGTGCACAGTGTGGCTATTAGGTAATCCGTGTTGTTTGTGACTTTGTGTGTGTGTCTGTGCGGTGTAGTATTCTCGGTATGAATCTGTTCGGGTGTAAGTTTTGCGACAAAGTGTCGAACACGACGAGCGTCACGCGCGTCTGTAAGCGCAAGAACTTCGACAGTCTGCTGTGGGCGCTCATCACCGTCTTTCAGGTGATCTCGTGTTTATTAGCTGCATGTCGTCAAGTGTTGTTAGCCGTTGTACTTGTCTCCAACGACTCGTCGAGGACAAAAGTAAAGTCTTCATTCTGATCTTGTTCTATGAACATTAGGCTACATAGTCATTGACGTTGTCTTCAGTGACTTAGGCAGGGATTTGCGAGACATGGTTCGTAATTGCATTCTTTTCTCGATTTAGTGCGCCCGCCGATTTTTTGATTACCAACTGGCGTTAGCCTTCAGCTTACGTCTCCGCTTTAAGCTCTTACGGATGCCTATAGAAGCTGTGATCTACATAAAACGTTATGATTTGAAAAATGTAAAACAAGTACTGCGCAGGCCCATGACGCGTTTGGTCACCTCGTATTGCTTGACTACATTGGACCCGCCTAACATACGATCGAGCAGGTTTTACGTCTAAATCACCGAGAAATCATGTGCAAAAATATTATGTATTTTCCTCACAAGGGGTGCGTACGCACCTTGTATGTCTATATACGCCACTGGTTGTCTTGACATACAGATCCTTGTCATCAAATTCGCCGCCACTGGGCTGCGTTACACTCGCTGGCCCTGTCACCATCACCACGCCACACAGTCAGACTTTCGTCAAACATAGTCGCCTCACGTCGTGTCACTGACGATACAGCGATCGTGTTAATGTAGATACTGACCCAGGAAGACTGGCACGAGGTGCTGTACGAAGGCATGTCCAGGACGTCTTCGTGGGCGGCGTTGTATTTCATCGCGTTGATGACGTTCGGAAACTACGTCCTGTTTAACCTTCTTGTCGCCATCCTTGTCGAAGGCTTCTCTTCTGCCGCCGAGGTAAGAATCACAACAGAAGCCGCACGAACGGAAACAAACTGTCGGGCTTGAATCAGAGAAGTAACGTTATTTGTATCAGCATATATTTGTATATCGTTTACAACTTGTTACATTTAAAATATTGTGACCTTTCTATCGGACGACAAGATTCTCGACCGATTTTTGTGCTCTTTAGCGTCTTTTTTGAGCACGACGATAAAGAACAGTTCGTTTTTTGTTTTGAATTTGAAACACCGTTGTCGCAACTACAACTTGACAACAGTAATGATAATAAGTATATAAATAAATAAACATAAACATAAAAATAAACTGGACAATTAATGTTTCCCGATGGCAGTGTTGTGAGTCAGCGCCTGCGTGTTTATTTGCATCAAAAGATCTCGGACGTCTCTTGACAGATTTTCGGTTTTTCGTGGTTTCTCGGTAAAGTAGCTGCGTTAAATAGGTAAGGTGGGAAAATACAAGAGCTTAGCTATCGCCAACAGATCGCGCGTCAGCTGCGCACAAAATACGCTAAGGGCATCTATAGGCACACATATTACACCGTGACCTTGAAATTTATGTGAAGGGTCACTCAAGGTCACTGGAAATAGAACCATTGGATAGATCACACACGACTTAGTAGTAGTCGAGTTATTTGACGTTGAATACTATTGTGACCTTGAAATGTGGGTTAGAGGTCACTCAAGGTCATTGAAAGCGGTGCCACTTGAAAACTTGGGTACTGTTTCCTATTCGCCTTCCATAGTAACTATGACCGTATCTTTAGCCATTTCGGAGACATTCAGCGTCAAGCAATGGCCTGACCTTGAAATCTGGGTTTGGGGTCGTTCAAGGTCATTAAAAATGGCGCGGTTTGACGGACCATGTATGACTTTCTATTAGTCCGCCATTAAACAACTTTATTCACCAGACATCTGGTAGAAATAGTAAGCAGTAGAAAACAGCAAACAACTAAACTAACTTAACTAGAGAAAACAAAGTATTCCACACTGACATTACATTGAGCTACAAAAATTGCAAACAGTATTTTCAACACAGTTAAACCTTAATATAAACTTATCAGTTTTCCTCTTTAGAACACAACTCGGGGCCTCTGAGCCAGTGAAAGATTGGCACGTTTTAACAACATCAATGCTCTTTGTCTTAAACGATTTCATAAATAAGCAAATTAAAAGTAAAGTCCAACGAACGCAAATCAGCATTACTCAGCTGACAAAATTCTAAACTGTAGAGCAGAATTGGCATGCATTTTGATCTAACCAACTCTAAAATCACTGTCTCAGAGGCCAGATTCAACAGTTTTCCAAATAAGCCGTTAACCGCACCAAAGAAAGAGCGTTTGGCATAATTGAGAGAACACCTGAATGTACGAGCTCTAGCAATAAAAATCCCTAAATATCTCAGTTCGGCGACCCACCGCAATGAACAGCCATCATGGGTTAAAATATTAGCGCAATCCACATTGCAGCGCGGTCTTATCCGCAAGTAACTATAGCTCTCTCTTGTACCATTTGCGAATTATTTGACGTTAAATATTATCATAACCTTGAAATCTGGGTTAGAGGTCACTCAAGGTCAGTGAAACTGGTGTCATTCGAAAGCTTGGATGCGGTTTTCTATTCGCCTTCTATAGTAACTACACTGTATGGCCGTATCTGTAGCCGCTTGTGAGCTATTCAGCGTCAAAGCATGTGACCTTGCAATGGAAACTGGATTAGGGGTCCTTCGAGGTCATTGAAAATGGCGCCGTTCGATAGACCATATGCGACTTTCTATTGGTGGGCCATTGTAACTATAGCTCTATTTTGTACCATTTTCGAGTTTTTTTGACGTCGAATAATATCGTGACCTTGAAATCTGGGTTAGAGGTCACTCGAGGTCATTGAAATTGGTGCCAATCAAAAGCTTGGGTACGGTTTATTATTTGCCTTCCATAATAACTATGGCGATATCTTGCATCGTTTGCGAGATATAGCGACTTATTGGTAGAAAATCGCGAAATTTTTATACCCCACCTGTATTTAGCGCCCCTGCAGGGGGTTACCCTGTCCGAATTTCGTGAAGATATTTGATGCTTGTAAAAACAGAATGATTGGGCTACCGTATGGTGAAAAAAACTATGAAAATATGTTAAGCCGTTTTCATCTGATACCGGAACGTTACGGACAGACAGACAGACAGTCAGACAGAGAGATTTGCTATATCAATATCGCGCGTCATTATGCTGACGCGCGATAAAAATCATCTGTCGTTGGCCTATAGTGTTTGTAGTAAGTGTGCCAAAAATTGTTGCAAACGGACAATTCTAATTCAACTTATTGTCGAAGATGGAGTCACATGTTTTTGTGAAACAGTGTATGTTAGGTAAATTACGTAAATGGTTACGGATCGCTTGTGACGTCACTTACGGTGTCACGTGACTGCAGGCGGAGGTGCGAAAGAAGACGGTAGAGCGAGAGGAGGAGGAGAGACGCAGGTCACGCAAGATCAAGGATATCAACCGGATGGAGGAGCAGGAGAAGGAATTGCTGCTGCAGATCTACGCCTGCAAGATGGTTGATGTCAAGGTCGACACAGAAGACATCAAAAACAACCAGGAAAAAGGTAAACTTGTGCCCCGGCCATCGTTCGAGAATTTGAGTTTTACGAATTTTAAAAATTATAAAAAAATTAACGAATTTTTACGAATTTTAAAACAGCGAACGAAGTTTATTATTTTTTATACTTTTTAACTTTAAAAAACTGTTAAGAAGCAGGGTATTGTGTGTGCAAATTGCAACTTGCAACGATCTCACAAGTCAGTCAGCAAGTTATCAGTAACGTAAACTCTAAAGTTTGCGTGAACTTAAGTTAGTCAACAATGTTCGTTAACGACGATGCTAAGCTGTATCTTCGTTGTCGTCCTCCTCCGAGTCCATTGTTCTCAGTCGTCAGTCCACTGTGGTTTCTGTGTAGTCAAGATAGAAATCTTATCCAGAAGTCTCCGGTTTGAAAGTACATCCAAATCTATGGATTTAGACTCCGTCAGTCGATTTCTCTTCTCGCTATGGGTGAACTCATATGTGGACCAGTTCCTCTCAGCATCACATTTCACAGTTTGTTCCTGTTGCTTATGAGTGTTTTTGAAAAATGCCATTGTCGATGTAAAGATAGCCTCAAAATAGCCGAACGAATTTTTACGAATTGTACACGTTTGTGTATATTCATCTTTATTCACCACGAATTATAACGAATTTTAAAAACGAAAGTCACGAATTTTCGAACTATGCCGCCGGCGCTGACACAACATTCCGTGTCTGACTGCAGTAGGTTATGTCCGATGTGGTAATTAGACATACCATACATTTGCTATTCCACTGCGCGATGCTGAGTCTATCTTGTACAGCCGTCATGTATCGACAGAACATCACAGTACCCGTCGACCGGCAGACACGTCTGTCTACGTGAGTGTACTGTTACACTGTTACCATGTCTAATTAACTCGTAACAAGCTGTGCGGCTAGGTGGCCGCCACAATATGCCCCCGCCCCTGCTGACCGTAGGCCAACGTGTCGATCAGAGAGTGATAAATCCGTCGATCGCGCAGAGTAGCTGTGATGCGCGATCAATAGATGGCGGAGGGTAGCTGTCATGCGTGCTCAAGGTATCGTGCAAGGTTGATGTCATGCGCAATCGATCGATCGCACAAGACAGCTCTCGTAACATGGGAAAGACTACCGAATGTGTACGGTGGAAAAAACATAAAACTTCAGTATTATACTGAATAAGTAATAGAAATCAACATAAGATAATTATTACCTACGGAAATGTTCCACTGAATAAGTGCAGGCTACATATGAGACGTCAGTTATTAGCCATTTATACTGTTAGCCGTGTTAAAGCCCACCAGCAGTCCTTCGCACTACATTTTTTGTTATTTCGAAAAGGGACATTTTATTTAGGTGTTCTGTTATGTCAGTTGCGCTCGTTGCGCCATCTAGCTGGCGAATGTTGACGGGAGTAAATGGTTTGTGTTGTTGATAGTTGTGTTGTTGTTGATAGTTGATGTATTTCAACTTATTTAAAATGCATTTTTCTTGTGGAAAGTGAAACATTTCGTAGGTAATACGTGATATTATATT
>Ga0209149_1001451_pt1 | contig 12017 bp, 4 predicted proteins | sample WorMetTyACAVOLI2_FD_187423 | JGI IMG/M metagenome (GOLD analysis project Ga0209149, IMG submission 187423) | Marine gutless worms symbiont microbial communities from Max Planck institute for Marine Microbiology, Germany - Olavius algarvensis... ... | reverse complement strand
TGTGCAATATTCTAAATGAGGTCTTACTAATGATTTATATAGACTCAGCAGAACTGATTTACTTTTATACTTTATTGTACGGCTGATCATTCCTAATGCTCGATTGGCTTTCTTGCTTGCTTCCACAACTTGTGCAGCTGACTTCAAGTCACTCGTAATCATAATTCCCAAATCTTTTTCATCGCTGACTTCCTGAAGATATTGGTTATCCTCATGTATACGTTTGTAAACTGACAAATGGGCAACTTTTTTTGTTGGCTTTTATAAGTAATGACATCTCTGTAGAATGTGGAGTACTATGCAGTTGCTGAGCGACAGCTGAGCCTATTGTTGTATTATATGACGTCCTCATTACATTGCATACAGATTCTGACACAGCATGCATGCAATACATCTTCTAGTGTGATTATTTTTGTGATACAGCATTGATATGTCCACAACTTCATGTACATAGTTGTCTGTGGCACTAGGGAAACTCTGATGTCGATTGTCAGTTTTCAATGGTGATAAAATTATGCCTTGATCGGTGTATGTTTTAATCATTATATTTTTGTTAATCGGTTCCGTACTAACATTGTGTCAGTTGACTTTCAGTACGTGTAGAGGACAGTTTTATTGAATTTGATTTAGAGCAGGCAGTTGTTTGTAAATAGTTACACTATGTGTCCAGTGCAAGCATATCTATAACATGCAACTCTCCTTCATATCATAGTGTTTATTTTTGTGAAGCTATATTGGAAAAGGAAATATTTTATTATTACATGAATATTATGTCTCACTTTTCTGCATTTTCTGCAATAACACATAATTAATTAAAGACTAGAAGCACATTTATCTAATGACTGACATTGACTGTTACATTTAAAATTTAAATGAAGCTGACGTGTTCCTGAGAATATTTGATTGTTTGTCATCGATTGATGACAAACGGTGATTAAAACTGTTTTGACATAGCTGGCATGATATTGCTATAGTACACATCACAAAACGTTGTATCAAAACTGTTTTGACATAGCTGGCATGATATTGCTATAGTACACATCACAAAACGTTGTATCAAAATTTGAATATCGTGCACACTAGATAAAATATTATTATTATGCCCAGTAGTCAGTAATTAAAATACTGACAGTAAGTAGTGGGAGTAAAAATGTTGTTCGAATTCAACATAATCAGAACTATCTAGCCATCAAACATTGCAAACAGTACTTGACAGTGTAGGTTGTCATCACAAGAACGTGTTCTTTCATTGCTCTCAGACTGGCTTTTATTAGAGCTTTAAAATCTAACTTAAACTGAAAACCTGCCTGTTTTACTCAGTCTTTGTGCACTAGTTTTAATCACCGTTTTACAATTGTTTTTGTTTTAATTTTACACATTGTGTGACATAATTCGTGTGTATTTGCACGTCACTCATTCATTCACAGAGTGGTCACTTTGTAGTGTAGTGGTTGTTTAAATTTTCACTAGAGTTTGAAACTGCCATCCTGTCCACAGTACTGAGTAAGCACCACTTCAAACAGTATAATATGACATTTGATTTCAGCAGAATTATATGGTGCTTGTACAGCACCAAGTGCTGTGCAACTATTTTCAGCTAAAATAGCAATAAATTATTTTAATGAAAGTTTGGTCCCGTTATTATCCATAATCATGGGATGAAACTGTCATGTTACACAATTTCTTGCTATGGGACCAAACTGTTTCATGTCTGTATACAACTGTTGTACAGACTTTTTATTTTGAGTAATTATTTGTCGTTTCGTAACGATATAATATTTTGTTATTGTGATATGAATCCGTTTCATTTCACAAGCATCTATGGTATATAATTCATGTTATTGTCAATTCCAATCATATTATGTCGTTAATATTATAATAGTAATGTGAAATAATTGTATATTACTGCAGTTTTCTTTGTTAATTACCCTACAGGATTTTAGTGTACGCTGTCCCCTCCATGTTACCACTAGCTGTATAGAAGAAATGGTCCATTTTGTTGAGACTATTGTATAGTCTTCGTTTAGTTTTATGTACAGATGGATGGATACTGAATTTCTGCTGGACTCCGTATTCAAATATCATTCACCTGCATCAGGATTTGCTAGACTGGATTTTTCACCAAAGCGAAATACAGTTCATCAATGTGTAACTGTGAATAATTATTAATAGCCATCAGTTCCGCAGCCACTGAGCCATCATCTGATTGATATTAGCAGCCAATCATTTACTCGTGTTTTGTTCGGTGCAAAGTAAGCCAAAGCTAAGCAGGAGACAGTGATTCTGACAGTTGACGTCAGTGATTCAACAGTTCTGACGTCAGCAGGTACCGATGCTTCATTGGCGTGGGAGATTATGTCCAACTGAGAAATTATGCCTGTTAGTTAATAACTCAGTGACTGATGTGCTTCAGTCACTGAGACGTTGTCTGGCATGAGCCGTTGTCTCGCCAAAGCCAAATTTCGCTGGATGGTAGAAATGTGGCCAGATTCAGAAAACCAGATTGAATATCCATCCGTCTATAGTTTTGTGTGGTAATTGCACTGCTAATTCTGTTGTTTGTGATGATGTACAGTACTTCAACTTTTTGATTCTGTCACATGCTTGCTGCAAAGTACAGCAATCTGTGTAACGTAAACCGTAGCAGTTCAGTGTAGTTGATGCAGGTTGTATTGGCAATTATTTTTGTTTGTTAAAATACAATAATTTCCCTCAACCCAGTATTTTTTTACCATGTGACACTAATGTGCAGTGCAGTACAGTACACTGTACTGCTATGGCAATTCTGTCACATATACATGCAGACTGTTTCAAAAATTCTAAACATTATAAGCCTTTTCACTGACAAGCAGCCGTATCTTTTTGGGTTTCTCACACCAAATACTGTGGCTAAATTCCAATGGATCACCCTCAATGGGAGCATTAAATATAGGTGGTGTATGCAAAATTTTCAGTTTCCCAGGCCTGTATCCCAGAAACAACACAAAATACAGACAGAACATTAATATGAAATTGTACATCCAATCCATTATTCGTTTATTAAAAAGATTCATTGAACTATCATTGCAGATGACCTTGAACGACCTTTATCAATCGTCTCGGCTACTGGAAACCTGTCCAGGCAATATCCCAGAACATACAACTCAATTACAATGATGCAGCTAATAATGCAATGGTATAGTATAGTACGGCTTACTGTCCCACTGGACACATTATAGGTTATTTCCAGGACGATTTTACAGGTCAGACAGCCGACCAAAAGTGTCCTACCACTGAAGGACAATCACACCAGGTTCAGCTCACTAAAAGGTAAAGCAAAAAATGTAACAAAAAAAAGTTGACATATATACAGCACCATGAAGACTGAAGATACAGAAAAACGGTCACACAAGAGCAGTTATTTCTATTGTAGTCAAATTAAGGAACTGTTCAAGCCCATTAGCTGTCATACAAGCTTTACATTCATAAACAATAGATACAGTAATTGCTGCTGTAAAACACTAATAGGAAGTCATAGGAGATCTATTGAATAGTGTCATTAATGACAGCCTAGAGTGACCTTCAAACTCATTGCAGCTACTGCAAACCTTTGACTGTAATTAAACATTGATAATATTTTACTTTGTATCACAATTAGGTACTTCTTATTATAGTCCATTCGCTAATACAGCTTTACATCATTCCAATAGCTTCACTAGTAAATTTCAGCAATGTTACTATAGGCCTGCTTATGATCACTGTGGATAAGTCGTCAAACTTGCAGACATGTTTGTGACTAAAACTGCGGATGACGAATGCCATAATTTGAACTCTTAGGTTGTGTTGAAGCATTAGGCACTAGCATGACAGTGATGGATTTTTAGTGTGCTATGCCATTAGATGACAAAGTAGTATATTGTGGGAATGGCAATTACAAGAGCAGTGTAGAAGAACAGAACTCCCTCATACAATAAAGGCCATCAACAAACTGTTCGTGCACGAGCTTAAGGGACTACCAGTCAATCCAGACAAACCTGAAAATGTCCATTAAAACAGGCACGTGTTTACAGGTTGACCCAAAAAATAAGCTCTGCTTTTATACACTTACGATGTTAATGAACCATATGATAAAAACAGTATTTTACACAAACATTCACGAACTATAGTGTCTAATCAGATCATTTGTAGTGCATCAAATATTCTGTGGTAAATACAGTATAGTAGTGGTATAGCAGGGTTTAATGTCCCACTTGACACATTACATAGGTTATTTCGGGGGACAATTTTATGGGACACAAACCCAACCAACAGCATCATGGCACTGAAGGACAGTGGTTTGTGTGCATCCAAACCTGCACTAAGTTAGCATCATCTACTACAGTTTACATGATTTTACCCAAGTCTCTACTTGACATTAAGCATGACGTCACATATTATTTAATTAACAGAATATTTAATAATAATTCAGTTTGTGCTTGTGCGGCACTCGGATGTCTAAAAATTTAGCTTCACCGACAACGGTTTAATTGGCATTGCAGCCACGACATATTTTACTATGATCTGTTGAGACCACTAAGGGATTACTTTTGGGCCACTCTATACATGTGTGAAATAATGCTTGACAGTATTATCGGAACTGCCTTACGAGTTCAATATACATGAATCTTGTGTAAATTCATAGTTTATTTATTAAATGCTTAATTAAAGACAAACAGGAAATTAAACTGAACAATAAACCATTTGATAATATATATATATATATATATATATATATATCACTAGTAATACACAACTGAATTTGCAAATATTGGTAACTAGACAAAATAGACGGCTGTACTTTGGATCAGCCCTCCAAGTCAAACGAACTACTACAAATGTACTGATAACAATGAAAAGCATTCAGTTTAAATTTAACCGAAATTCTTTTTTATCTCTGCTAAAACAAACTGGTTTCACAAAGCACAAAAGATACACAAAAAGCAAAATGCTGCTGTACAACAGAAAACTGTAATGCATGAATACTCGGGGAGCAGCTTTACCGTACTTCCTGGTTAACAATTAAAATCAAATATTTTGCACCACTTTTTCAAAGTGCAGGCATGCTACTTTAAGTTCTCAAGAAGTGGTGATGTCACTTCCACATACAGCAATGCAGCAAATATATCGACAGTAAGCTGTCCTCGAACAAATCAAACAGAATTCAACGTAAGCAGTGCGCAATGCACATCCAATCACTGACTGTCAATAACAGTTAATTGCTGCATCAAGAACGTTACTGGTGACACAGGCCGCAAGGTCTTCACCACAAGTCTTCTCAATAGCATTACTGCAGTTAACACAATACATACATTACACAAACACACCTGCAAGTATCATGATAAGGAACGCCACAAGTTTACTATTCAAACTGATGCCACTGGCCTTCATAAAGTTATAGTCCAAATGAAAAATATGTTTTTCTGGCATTGGAATGGATTATCAGATGCATCTATGTACCATATACCATGTATTTTAGCTTACAGTGCCTGAAAATAAACTTAACTGACATGTTCCTGCAATTTTTCTCTTCTTTTAGCTGTATTAACTGAAAAAATTCCCTCGAGGTGTGCTTTCAATCATGTGCGGCTTATCGCCACAGTTTAAAAGCAACGCACCCTCAATGCTCCACTTAATTACACAACTGTGGTGCCTTTGACATTTGTTACAGTAACATACACATTGTATGCGGTAAATGGCACGTCACAACACTGCTACAAACTACTTTCTGAAAAAAGAACTGTTGACGCTGAAGTTATTAACAAGAATCCACATAATTCAGAACCAACATGCAGCAACTCAAGTACAAGATGGAGTCAACATTAAGTTCAACAAGCAGACCTACGTTTAATGTCTTCCGACAACAACAACAAAGCCATCCCCATTCAAACATCAAAATAATATTGTAAAAAAAATTGTTTACTTGGCTCCTACAGTCTGCAATGAACTACCTCAACATCAGACTTTCACCCACTTTCGACACCTTCAAACATCATATGAAAACTCACCTTTTCAAGTAGACAATTAACACACTTACCAAATATTTTTATTGTTATTATTATTATTAAACAAGAAAATAATGACTGGCATATCATTTAGGACTAACTGCTAGGACACTTTTACAAAGTAAGTTCATGAGATGGTTGTAGGATTAGTAATTAAAAAGGTGTATCAGTTAGCACAAGTGGGAGCCGTAACAGTGACTGATGAGTACAAATGCTGCCCACCTAGTGACTGCCAGTGCCTTTGATTCAGTATCATTACTGAACTTGCATGCATTATAAATGCATGTATAATAATAATAATAATAACTAGACATCAATATGCATCACCTCAGAGGCAATGCAATACCGGCAGGCCATGTGCAGAATCCATACTGTGTTGTTGAGGGATTACACGGTCCATCCTCTTAAGCAAAATTTCAACATAGGTATCACAAACTTCGTCATTCCGAAGCGTGACAAAAAAACATCACACTTTTTAGTCTACAGCCGGTGCGCGACCACGATCCCCACCATACTTGGCATGGTGATAGCGGAGGTCCGTACCACTTTTGCACCCCACTAACTTTTTTTGATCTGATCAGTAATTTCGCTGCTAGGGGCAATTGAAAATTTGTGGGAAAATGCCCCCACTGCGGGAAAATGCTCATAACTTGGTTGTTTGTCCCCCGAAAATGACCTTAAAAGCTACCTATAGACTCGTACAAATGCTGAGAATTTCGTAAAAAATACTGCAAGAGTCGCCCAAGGCACAAATTTATTGCCTAATTCGACCAATTAAGAGTGCCATAGAGATCATGCCAAGAATAGTCGGAAAGAGTAAATTCTATCTACCATCAAACTAGATCATCTACAGTTTGTCACACCACAAGAAAGGAGAAATGAGAAAAATGTCACAGGGAAAAGGGGGGAAGAGAAACACATGAAGATAACAGATAATACATGTAACGATTTTGGGGAATCATTAGAACATTCAGTGTCAGAAGAGTTCAGAAATTCAAAAGACAAAACGTATGGTATAGTAGGGTTTAACATCCCACTCAACATTATATGTCATTTCGGAGATGATTTTATGGGTCAGATGACCCAACAGTGTCACAGCACTGAAGGACGATGTCAGTTAACCACGTAAAATGCCAATCACATCTGGCTCAGCAGCTGAGCTCGCTAAAAGGTAAAGAGAAGGATGTAAGCAAAAAAATTTTTTTAAATATAAATATACAGAACCATGAAGAAACAACACCACCTTATGCTCCCGGAAGCAGCAGATTTGGCTCAGAACTGCCCTCTGTGGAGGATGATGTCAACGTATGGCGCTGCGCAATCTTAAGAGTTGCACGCCAGAAACGACAACGACCATGAAGACCGAAGACACAGAGGCACTCAGAAGACGGAGAGTAAACCAAGCAAGATCAAAGCCTGATACAGTGGACCCACATCATTGATAGCTGATCAGGGACCCAGAGAGACCTACTCCTTATTGACAGACTCAATTGGTACCGTACCGATCGATATACTTATACGATTATTATACTTATATGATTATTATACTTCACACTTCAAATTATGTTGAATGCTGGAAACAAGTTGACATACACAAACATACCAAAAGGGTGAACTATGAGAGATGAAACGATAGCTGTCCTTCACGTGCAGCAACAGCAAGACGCGTCCTCATCACGTCATTGCTGGAATACTCAGGCAGCTTCAGGTAGTTGACACACGTCATCACAGAAGGCAGGAAGTCATCCGCATTTTCTGTTGTCTCAACAGTCTTGCGGACGATTGTCAGTGGAGGATTCAGGCTACGCAGACCTATTTCAACAAATAACAAGGCCAAACACATTTGATAAAATCTATTTGTTGCAAATGCATTCACCAGATGGCAGCACAAGCCAGCAGCAAAGCACTAGAGAGGGACATGGGAATGGAAATAAAAACCAGTCCCGTCCCGTCCCGTTCCACTGGTTCCATTCCCCTCCCGTTCCAGCAGGATCCAGTGAAAACCTAAACCATTCCCTTCCCATCCCGCCAATTAGCAAACCATTCCCGCTGGTCCCGTTTCATCAGTACTGTTAGATAAACCGTCCATTCTTAAAGTAAACTTATAATGTAAACTATAAACTGCATTGACTGTGTCTGTAAATTAACTTCAGCACGATCGCTTAGTCAGCGGCGGACTACTAAATGCAAGGTGGGTTCAGTTGAAGTGGGTTGCAGTGCAGACTGCTGATTGTCGTCGTCACGGCCGCGTATCAGATTACGCGTGGAGGTCGATTGACGCTGCTGCTGCTGATGAGCGAGTGACTGATCACAATTGCGCGTATTGTGTACACCGTACGTGCGAAAGTGTTGGACACCACACAGTCGAGGACTGGCATACAGGCAGATAGCTATTAGCTAGTCTGTCTAGTGCCATGTGCAAACTGTAAATTAGTCACGGCTCACGGCAGGCGCCAGGCGAGTCCACCGTTTCACGCGCTGTTCAGATTACTCGTGCGGATGCTTTAACGACGAATCCATACCATCCCTGCGCCACCATCACAGATAGCAAACCGTTCCCGACTGTTCCCGTCAGCATGTAAACCATTCCCGACCGTCCCGCAGGATTGGACAGAATCTAAATTCCATTCCCACGGGATTCCCGGGGGTACTGCGGGTCCCGTGGGATTCCTGCAAAAATGTCCCTCTCTACAAAGCACTTAGTGTATGAGCATCACTATAAGTCTAGCTATGCCAAAATGTAGTTTTGGTCAAAAGTTCACCGTTCGCGAGGGTTTCTGGCCCCCATCTAATACAAGGTGCCACTGGCCGACGCCGACCCCTGTACCAAGTGGTAACTCAATCTGCATTGCCATTACACTACACTACATTGTGTGGCCAACCAACCAACAAACCACCAACCAACCAACCAATGACCTAGCTACATCTGTACTATGCATAGCAGTGACCAGATAACGACATATCCCTCCATAATTCTTCTGCCACTGCAGCTGTACAGTACAGAACAAGCTTACAGCAGTAACAGTGAGGAAAATAATAATACAACTGATCTATGGAGTGCACGTCTCACCACAATTTAATCAAGCACAAGCACAATCAAGCACAATTTAATCAAGCACAAATCATGGCTATGAATGGCTACAGTGAGTGAGTGAGCAGAATTTGATGTTCCACCACAGGCTCCGACTTTTACAAACTACCGTGGGGGCAAAGCAACGGCTCCCATTCTCTGCCTTCCCTCCATCCCCTTCCCTGCTTCCTTCCTCTCACTCCTTCCCTTTTCCCATCCCTTCTTTTCCCTCAACCCCTCCCCTTCCTAGAGTACCACCCTTAAATCCAGCTACGGAGTCTCAGGGAGCACTGTAACCTACCTCTGCGAGTCTGTCAGAGCCCAGCTGCCAAATAGCTTCTGGTGAATTTTGAGCTAAAATCGTACCTCTTGTGACAGTTTTGTTAAGATTTTCTGACATTATGTGGTCTAACCAATGTGGAGTAGTGTAGGGCAAACAATCTGTCGAGATGCTGCTTCCACAGATTTTCAGCTGTGGGGCAGTCGCCCCATGAAGTCGGTGCCTATGTGTCCCACTCAACAACAAATGGCTACAGTAAGAACAACACAAATCAGGCTAACAATGACAGTGATGAAAGGGTGAACCTTATTCAGCATACTTTCACATAAAAGATCAGTATGCAAATTAATGTCATCACTAACCGCCAACAGGAAGTCTCGGCGATCCAGTCATAAACTGCAGAAACAGACGCTGTTCAGGCGCACTGTATGTCGCCAGTATTTCAAACAGACACTTAATTGTTGGAGAGTCCAGAGTGTAGCCATGATCTGGACGGCAAGTTTCCATCAGATACTTGACGGACCACGGTTCAAACGAGCTGCCGCAGAACAGCTGGTCCAGCTGAACAATACAATACAATCACTCTGAGTTCTCACACAAACACAGGCACAACACTTGTAATTACCTCACTGCACTGTTAATAAAAACAAGAGGTCAAAGTAATTTTACAAAAAGCGCCTCACGGGGGGTCCATTCCCCGGTTAGGGGTCACCCCAGGGGGCCAAAATTTGTACCACTGAATTCCTGGGGTAGGGGTTCCTATTAGTGTTCCATAGTAACTATAGGCCTAGGATGCACCGTTTGGCCACAGTGCACGCACGTGACAACCAACGACCAACGACGTCACGACACAGCCTATCTCAATAAGGACCTCTTTTACTAAAGTAAAGTGAGGCGCTTAAAAAGTAATCAAGAAGCACTGTATATCACAACAAAACTGTGTACAACGAAGCTTAGCAATGCAATAAGACATGATGTATTCATACCTCGTCAGGATAAAACAGGCGCAAAGTGGACAGTGGGAATAAAGACTCGAATCCTTCACGGAAAGCTTCGAACTGACGATGCACACCATCAACGAGCGTCCATTGAGTTACCAACTACAGCAACATGTGGCAGAACATGCTGTTAACAGTAACAACAAGTCGACACTGCTGTCTGCTTCACAACTACATCACAATAAGTTACAACTACATCACAATAAGTTTCAATTTGAACCAATAGTTACAGTTGGCTCTCTCTGGCCATGGCTGTGCCTTAAGGCACGGTGGGTGGGTCATGCAAGACTCTCGTAAATGGATACAAGCAATAGCTATTGTGCCTAACCTAAGCTATGTCTAGATATTATTTACAACTGCACCAAATGTGTCTGCTAGATGGCTTAACAGTACACGCCATTATAGGTCACGTGCATGACTGATATGCCTGAATGGCTGCAGACTGATGCAGCCTGGTCTTGACTTACCGGCTGGTAAAAGTTAGTCCGTTTATGTCATGAAACCAATAAGCATTCCACAAGATTAAGTTCTCAGACATGTAAGAGGTCTTTCTGTATCCTCTGTGAAAGCCAGTGACATTCACGATTAGGAGAAATTGTAAATTATCCAAGTGGTATGTCATGATGACAGATGGGTGGCGCCACGTGTGCTGATGAGGCTGGCAAAGTTCCAGCAGACCCAATGCTAACCTAGTCAGTTTGTGCACATCGCTCCAATGGTTGGGCACAGACTGTACGAAGTTGTGCTAGCAAAACACCGATATGCCAGTGATACATACACAGTTAAGCTGTACTTGTAATACCACCTCACACCACAAGGTCACTCCTCCTCTCTGCCACTACGTCATTAACATGCACTGTCGTTGTAATATTATAACCACAGTAGCCATTCATGCTGCACAGCCGTGACCCACGCGAGTTGTGCAGTGGTGAGCCAAGAAGCCGGCCTCCATGCTGACTTCAGCTAGACGCTAACCAGTGATAAAGTCACCAAACAGAACTCTGCACTAAAGGACAAGTATGGTATGGGACAGTAGGGTTTAACGTTCCCACTCGACACATTGGAGGTCATTATGGGGACGATCAACAAAACACAGCGTTTCCCACAATATCTTGTGCAGCATCACAAGAAAATCAACAGCACAATCATCACAGACTACAGCTACCGACTTGTCTTCTCTATACTAGGCTTATACCTTCAGATATTCCTCAAGATTGTCCAGCGTTACATGTATGTCTTTGCCACCCTTCTTCAGTTCGATGCTTGAATATCCCGGCAACACAAAGTCGAGGTCAAGATCTTCAATAGTTCCACCACCAGACAACGTCAGACTACTGAGTGCCAGCTGACGACTGTCAGCCGTCTGTTGAACACACCAGCACACAGATCAATATCAGTCCATTTAAAAGGGTCAAAACAGCAAACTGCACTATTACCACAACCTAATGCCATTCCACTTCAACTTCAGTAACTTACCAAACATTTTGGTGTTTCTTGTATAATATGCCAGATAATATAATATCTACCGTCTCTTATTGCTGACAGACGTCATTCATTATTTGGACACATCTGTCGCCTACCGGAGAACACACCTGCTTCGCAGGCACTTCAACTGTCAATAGAAGCCCACACCGGCACTCCTCCCGCTG
>Ga0209149_1001450_pt1 | contig 12021 bp, 8 predicted proteins | sample WorMetTyACAVOLI2_FD_187423 | JGI IMG/M metagenome (GOLD analysis project Ga0209149, IMG submission 187423) | Marine gutless worms symbiont microbial communities from Max Planck institute for Marine Microbiology, Germany - Olavius algarvensis... ... | reverse complement strand
AGTTTTATATCTAGATTTTGTAAAGTGCCCCCCGCAACTGTGTGATGGCAGCACTGTAATCCATGACATTTGTAGTAGTAGTAGTAGTAGTAGTAGTAGTAGTAGTAGTAGATGTATAACCCTCACTATTTTGGGCCTGTCATGCATTTTAAACTGAATTAGTGGCACGATATAAACTAAGTTAGTATCTATCTATCTATCTGTCTGTCTGTCTGTCTGTCTGTCTATCTATCTAACAAGTAAAGATTACGGCGACGTAAGTGCAGGAGGGCGCCTAACAATGTCATGATAAAAGGCCTGGTGAAATAAAAAAGTTTTAAGATGACGTCTAAAAGTGTCAGCAGACTGCATCAGACGGAGGTGTGACGGTAGCTTGTTCCACACACGCGAGTCGGCCGTCGCAAAAGAGCGGTCTCCAAATGACGACAGCGTACGTGGCACTGCGACGGTCGTCGACTCGGCTGATCTCCGACCGGTTCTGGTACTTGCAGCAGCAGATGGGGTGATAATCTACCAAGTAGGATGGTGCATCGCCGTACAGACAACGATGAACAATCATACACAGCTTGTACTCGACGCGCTGCTTAACAGGAAGCCAGTGGCGATCTCGCAACAGGGAGGTCACGCGATCACGTCGCGATGAGCCGGCGACCAGACGTACGGCTGTGTTAAGAATGGACTGCAGACGTTGAACGTCGCAAGCTGGAAGACCAGCAAAAACAATGTTGCTGTTTACTGGTTATTTGTTGAAGTTCTGGTAGGTTTCTGTTGACCGGGCAAAGGGTGTTTTGATACAATGCCGTGTTCAGACAGCGTTGAATGCGAGCCAGTTGAAGCCGTCCCTGCTATTTAGTCTACGTTGGTGTGGGTCAGTCGCATTTCCCACGCAATTGTCTCGTGTGAATTGGTCGTTGAGCGAAATTGCTGGTTTTTAATAGCGATTATATCGACTGCAGACAGCGGTGGAAATTGAGGCAATCATGCACTGTCCAGCGAATAATAGTAGGCCCTATATGCTAGCTTAAATAACATTCATAAATTTATTCGCATGAACGGGAGGTCAACATAGTGGTGTACAGTTTATTTCGGCTGTGTCTCATTTAAGCCTACGGTATTCTGGTCAGTACTTAATGGAATACATCGGTAACCGTAACGGTAAATGCAGTATCGCAATGAAAATACGATAAAATCAGACAAACGCCAAATCAAAGGCATAAAAAGTATCAAAATATGCTACGTTATAAATAATGTTTACCTTATACGGCCATTGGCCTATGGACCTATTGTCCGTTCCGTCAAAATACTCGTAATAAATTAATAATTTTCTTGATTATGTAGATTCTATAAATGTTCAGTGAAAATGTTCTACGAAGACACACCTACAGCGTCTGCCTTTTCTATCGGTAAATCTACCATTTATTTGAGCCTGAACTGTTTCCATCAGGCTGTACCCGTGACAAATGAAGGGTACTCTTTTTTTCTGGAAAAAGTGCAGTTTTTCGGAAGTGGCTGCGCTGACGTTGCTAATTTCTTTTGAAAAATAGTCAAGTTATAGTCTTCAGACACCGAGGTTCGTATTTGTCACGCGCAGCTATGTGCAACTTAGCCGTAGGCGGCATCTCTTTTCGTCCGACTCTCTGACCCACGCTGACACTATCGACCGAAAACGAATGACCGTACGATCACGCAGTTTTCACCGGCGGGTAGCCCAGGGACCCCGTGTTTTTTAGACCAAATTTCATACCCTAGGTTACAGCGGAACACCCTTTCGGGGGCTTCAAACGAGACTGGCGTGGGTAAAACGGCGAAAAAACAGATTTTCGACAATAAATCGTTATAACTTGGAAACGACAGACTAATAGGAAGTCGCACATGGGTTTTCGATTGCTACCAATTTTGATTACTCTCAATGACCACGAACGTCTGTGACGCACGCACCATCTTACTCTATGTAGCTTTTCCTGAGCTCGCTGTGTAGAAGTGGATGAAGATAGACCTATACTATCAGCGGCACAAGATAAACCCGGGTTTATTGATTCTATCGATATACAGATCGTGCTTCCTAGATATCCAGGTCACGATATTCTTCTCCGTCAGATATCTCGAAAATGGTACAAGATACAGCTATGGTCACAATGGTAGACTGATAGGAAGTCGTATATGATGTATCGAATGGTTTCATTTTCAATGACCTTGCAAGAGATTTCAAGGGCACGCCATTATTTGACATTGAATATTTCAGAAACTATACAACTTTGTAGCCTACTGAATATTGGATAGCCGCTGCCATTATACTTCGTTATTCAACTCAACCTACTATTTACAACGACATTAATATTTTCACCACGACCGAGCTGTAGTCATATGGCATTCCACAAACATTACAAGTGGCTCTGCTGTCGCACAGAGGCCGCGCGATGCTTCCTGTCTGTCTAGTTAGCTTCAACACTACAATACCTCGAGCACAGTCTTATATTATTGATAAAAAATCGCGAAATTTTTATACCCCAGCTGTATTTAAAACTCTCGCAGGGTGTGTCCCCGTCGGAATTTCGCGAAGATGTTCGATGCTTGTAAAACTAGAATGATTGGCCACCGTATGGTGAACAAAAATAATGACAATAATATTATTATGTTAGATCGTTTTCATCTAATACCGGAACGTCACGGACGGACAGACGGACAGACAAACGGACAGACAGACGTACAGAATTGCTATATCAATATCGCGCGTCAGTGTGCTGACGCGCGATAAAAACTCTGTTCTGTTGTCATCGACGAAACGTTGACGCTTCTTGTCATAAACATTTCGTCGTCCGTGTCCCGCGAACAACAAACGACGCCACTTACCAGCGATGAGTGTCACCAACTTACCACTTTTCGGCGCAGCTGTGTAAAATAACATTTTGCGGTCAAAACGTTGACAACACGCGATGAAGCCAGATAATGGTCGAGAATCGCGATTTTTGCCTATACCCAATTTGCATTCGACTTCCCCGTTAGGGGGCCTGTCAGATTATTGCCATAAGGTTTGGTGTGGAAAACTAGAATGGTGGGCCTACCGGATGGTGAAAAAAAGTTAGAGAATATTCATTTTGACAGAATACACGAACGTAAAAGACAGACAGACAGACGGACACCGCACGACAGCATAAGCGGCGCTTTTGCATAGTAAAAATTGCATTTCTCCGCAGAGAACGACTGACCTTTAGGCCTGCTGAGCTATGTTATCTGTACAGGCCCTACAGGGTGCACGAGTCTTCAATAACTACAGACAATGATGCCACTGAATAATTCGTCTAACGTTGTTCACTGGATGTCCGCTGTTGTACAAATCGCTTAATAATAATGTGACATTACGATTACGTCAAGTACTTAGCACTGGTATTTTGCATGTTTGACTGGCAGTACTTCAACGTGCTCAAGTGTCAGTGGACCGGTAAAAGTAAATTGTAGCGGATAATGAATTACCATTATTATTTCAGTAACTGAGTATATAGTTCATTCAGTATCGCGTCACTGCGGACCGGCGAACAACGGGTGCGGACCTAGAAGAAAAATTTTAGCGGGCTTGGCGTCGTCGTTCGTGGTTATTAGGACAGGTATATGGCATGAACGTCTGTATCTTTCAACCCTTTAGACTGCAGAGGCAGTTATAGTGCCATGTCGAATGATACGAAGTTGCAAGGTACACTGGCCGTTGATGGGTGAGCTGTTACATTTGGTACAGCGAGGAGAAGACTGGGCGGGGCCGCAGCCCGCCCAGGCCCCTCCTCGCTGTGCCAAATGTAACAGTCCACCCATCAACGGCCGGTGTACCAATTACCGTATTGCTGTACAGTGGTCCGTTGCTGTGCGGATTTAATGTGCCCATAAAGGGTTAATGAAGTCTCAACAGGTGGTGCTAGACATAGCAAACCTCGCTCCATGCCCCACTGCAAGGTGCTGCCACTCGATGAATTTAATGACATGATACAAAGGCCGTACCTTGCCCGTCTATGCTGAAACTGTCATGACCGTTTTCCTTTAATACTGCAATGAACGTCGCCTCGTTGTAGCATAGTTGACCGAAAACAAAACATCGCCGGCTACTGCCGGGGCGAGGTAAAAATTAGGGGTTGGCCAACAGGGATCCGGACATTACTCCCTGGACATATTCCCCCGGTACATATGTCCTACGGACATTTCTCCTCCCGGACAATTTCTTCTCCTTTTTAAGCGCCTCACTTTACTTTAGTAAAAGAGGCGCTTATTGAGATAGGCTGTGTCGTGACGTCATTGGTCGTTGGTCGTTGGTTGGCTGTCACGCGCGTGCTCTGTGGCCAAACGGTGCATCCTAGGCCTATAGTTACTATGGAACACTAATAGGAAACCCTACCCCAGGAATTCAATGGTACAACTTTCGACCCCCTGGGGTGACCCCTAACCGGGGAATGGGCCCCCCGTAAGGCGCTATTTGTCAAATTACTTTGACCTCTTGTTTCCATGGTGTAGGACATTCCCCCTTCCATTCACCACCATCCGCTAAGCTACAATGTAAAGCGATCTATCGTTAATGTGTACAACATTGATAGCGCTAAGGGTCAGAAATATGGGTTAGTGTCAGTTTTCAGATAATGCCCGCCCCGTAGGTCGGTTAGGGTTAAGGTCAGAACCCCACGTCGTGGGTCGGGTATTGTCAGAAATGCGGGTTAGTGCCAGTTTTCAGATAATTCCCCGCCTCGTGGGTCGGTGAGGGTTAGGGTTAGGGACAGTACCCCACTTATGTCGGTTAGGGTCAGGACCCCGAGTCGTGGGATGCTTACGGTCAAGCGTGTGGGTTAGTGCTAGTTTTCAAATTTTCGCTTTAACAGCCGGGGGTGTCCTAGGTGGGAAGGGAAATTGTCCGGCTCCGGAAATGTCCGGGGAGAATATGTCCGAGGGGGAAATGTCCCGCACTCGGCCATCATGTGGGGGCGGTGCCCCAGGCTCCGCCCGAGAACTGCCCCTGTATCAATGACAGAGATCACCGGGCTGTGCTTTGGCGACAGACAGGTGCCCGTTGGGCTGTGCGGCGTAGACCAGGCGACCATTTTAAAGGTCAACAATAGGCAGACGAATCTCGCAGTCGTGCTGACTATCGTAGCTGACTATCGTAGAGAGCTGACTACCGTAGCTTCGTACGAAAGTGACTTCATAGTCGATGCCGCAGAAATGGTGAGAGGGGTCGAAAAACTAGTTCATGTTTTATTTGCGGAAATTTAAGCTGTGTTTATCCATAAAATAATGACAAGAAGCTCGGTTGACGCAGAGACCGCGCGATGCTTCGTGTTATTAAATATTTCGCTAACTCACTCAGGGTCACTCCAGGTCATTCGAAATGACACCCGTGAGACGGCGCGCATAAGTCCCTATTTTTGTATTCCATTGTAAGTGTCTGTATCTCGTACTGTTTGTGTGATATTAAGCGTCAAATATGTCGTGACCTTAAATATGGGTTACGGGTCGTTCAGGTAACTAAAATGACGCTGTTTTATAGATCATATACAACTTACTATTGGTCTGCCATCATACATGTAGCTCAATCATGTACCATTTTCGAGTTACTTGACGTTGAATAATATCGTGATCTTGAAATCTGGGTTAAAGGTTACTCCAGGTCATTGAAAATGGTACCATTCGAAAGCTTAGGTACAGTTTCCTATTTGCACTCTATAGTAACTACTGTCTTATCTTGTATCTTGTATCATTTCCGAGATAAAGTGAGATATTGGTCGAAAATCGTATTTTCTCATACCCCCGCAGTCGACGCCCCCGGTTAAGGGGTTCCCGTCCGACTTTATTGCCGTACCGTTTAGTCTGGAAAAACTAGAATGGTGTGGCTACCCGACGGTGAAAAAAGTCTGATGCTATGTTCAACTGTTTTGACAGAATACATGCGTGTAACGGACGGACAGACGGACGGACAGACATCGTTCGACAGCATAGTCCGCGCTATGCATAACATCGCGCGGTAAAACGTGTATAGGCGCTTCGTATCGTTTCATTACGTTAGAAGTTCATCTGAATGGTTCCCAATCATCACTGAACACGTCATTAAATTATACCAATATTTTTTGTACATTGTAACAATCTTCGTTTATTGAATTACATAAACAAAGAACAATTTAATTTGCTGCATGAAAATTTATTGACTAATGTCCACGGCAGACTTAAAACGCTAACCCTTTAGTGCCCACATCAAAACTGCACAGCAACGGACTATTACACAGCAATACGGTGATTGGTACACTGGCCGTTGAAGGGTGGGCTGTTTCATTTGGTACAGCGAGGAAGGGCCTGGGCGGGCTGGGGCCCCGCGCAGTTTCCTCCTCGCTGTACCAAATGTAACAGCCCACTCATCAACGGCCAGTGCACCGACTTCATATTATTTGATGTGGCACTATAATTGCCTCTGGGCTCTAAAGGGTTAAGTGACGTGCAAAAACACTACACACAGTAATGTGTTTGTAAGATGCTGATGTTGGTACAGTGACTCAAGTCTGTGTGATCTGTTATCTGACAGCACACGTCGTCAATAGTGGCAGTCGTGCTCTTCGTTGCCTCTCTGTACCGAGCAGATGCAGCTGGCGCAGGTCGCGCTTTCCCCATCGACTCGGAGAACTACGTCACCGAGCGGTTCAGTCGCGTCAATTCTCGGCTGGTAAATTAAAAATGTCGATGACGGTATCGTCTCATTTCATAGTTCGTCGTTCCTATGGACTGATTTGGATCACTAGGCCTCGGGAATTCCGCAGTAACCTCGACTTTGCATAAAATTTGGACAGTGTTTGCAGTACGTATAGTCAGATTTCATTGTCATTAGACGACAGATTTGTAAATAGGCTAAAAGTTATTGTTTTCGTAATTCACCGTTCGTCTTATAGCACACATGTTAACAACGCTTCGCTCAGCAAACTTACTCGGGACATAGGCCCTATATATCGGCCAAGTGATTTTTGTGCTTCCGTTGGCTTTTGATTGCCGCGCGATGCTATGCATGCGCAACCTATGCCGTCATGCGGTGTCTGTCTGTCTGTCTGTCACGTTCGTACATTTTGTTGAAGCAAATAAACATATTTTTCAAAATTTTTAGCCACACTATTCTAGTTTTTCCATACCAAACGTCATGGCAATATTCTGACGCGTGACACCCCCCCCCCTAACGGGGACGTCGAATAGGCAGAAATCGCGATTCTCCGCCAATATCTGACCATCGGATCGATGACTGCTGGACGTGTGAGCAACAGTTGCGACGGCCGACCGTGCAGTTTATCGTACAGACCGCCACGCATCAGTGGATCTTTGTTTATCACAACCAGCATGGACGACCACAACGAAGAGAAGAGAACAGAACAGAATTTATTTGTACGCAGCGGTAAATCTGAAGCGGAAGTAACTAATAACAGAAGATTGCGCTCGACGTATTGTACTACTGAACTAACTACTGACAGACACGAAGCATTGCGCGGCCTCTCTGCGAGAGCAGGGCTACTTGTTGTTACCTCCGCCAAGGCGGACATTATGCGATCAGGTCGGTTTCTATGTCATTCTGTCTGTCATTCTCTGTGTGTACGGGATTACTGCAAAATTAATCGATCAGTTTTATTGAAACTTGATGTTATCGAGCAAATGAAAAACATCGATTTACAGACATTGTAATCAATGTTAAAACGCGTATTACTGTGAATACCAGAGTTCCCATGTTCAACGGTAAGAATATTTAAGATGCTTGTGGTTTCGTGGTCAAACATCATTTTATTTTTAGTTTTACATTTTAATTTTTTGTTCGTTCCGTGTGGTAGACTAAGCTGGCCACCCGTCAGCTTTTTACTGCACGTTAAATACACACTATCGTATCGTATCGTATCGTATCGTAAATAATGAACACATTTATTCGCCACAATAAGCAGAGTAGTAAAAAGAAGAATAAAAGTAAAAAATAAATAAAATGAAATAAAATAAAATAAAATAAATATAAAAAATACATAATCATACAAGTATAAAAACTAACAGTGAACATACCGTATTATATTATTATAATAAAATAATAAATTAAAATAAGACGACGCGGTTCTTTGTTCACAGTAATAACTGCATGACTGCAATTGCTCTTCGCATGCTTGTGGTGCTTCTGCAATTTGTCCTGACATTAATCAACTTCAAATTGGCTTAAACCGCGAGTGTCTACACAACGTATTCAACGCTGTAATTTTGGCAAAACTGACGTACGCGGTTAGCGCTTGGATCGGTTTCACACGTGCAGGCGAGAGAGAAAGAATTGAGGCATTCATCCGTCGCTGTAAACGTTCTGAACTGTGTTCCGCAGAAACACAAACTTTTGCAGAAATCTGTGAAGTTTATGACAATCAGCTATTCAGCAAGATCATGCGTACGGTAATCCATGTCATATCCTCAACCAATTACTTCCGTCAGTCTCCGCAGCTGCAGAAAACTACAACCTCAGACCACACAAACATAATAGACTGCTTCCAGAACGTGCTACATGCACGTCTCTTTGATGCTAATGTTATTTACAGAAATCTTTAATGTGACATTTATTAATGATTGTGCTGTAACAACTATACTTACAATTTCATTGTTGAGGTTGCGGTCTGTCAACCTTTTAATAAACGAATATGTGAGTGAGTGACAAAAGTGTGAACAAAAGAACCGATACATCATCTTATTATTTGACCACGAATTCGCAAGCATCTGTAATATTCTTACCGTTATTCTATCCGTTCTCGTTGGCAAATTGCAGGAGTGGGACCACACCAATTTCCTGATCGATCTGGCCGGTCACTACGCCAACTGTGATCAGACGACGGGGACACTACGGGTTGACCGTCTGACGCCGGGCGGCGAGAGAATAACCGGCTTCGTGGACAGTACGGATGGTTCAGGGACCGACATCAACGCGGTCAACGGATACATCCGGTCCCTCGTGGATCAGTGGGCCGACGGCCGCACTTACTCTAACATGGTATCTCGTTTTGTCGCTAGCAACAGTGTGAATGATAGGCTGATGAAGATTAGTAAGGCGCCGCTCGCGACAGCGAGAGCACCTTTATGCGTTGGTTCTGTCATCGAAACGTTCGTCTGTCCATGTCTGTCTGTCTGTCTGTCGCCAAAATGCGTGCACGAAAAGGCGATTTTCTCAAAAACCAAGCAATTTAGAGCTATGGTCTCTATTGACTACCAACAGGAAGTCCTACATAAGCTTTACAAAAAAAACCATTTTCGGACCCTACAATTCAAGATGGCGGACATCCGGCATCTTGGAAATCGGTAAATCGCCAATTCGCCATATCTCCACGAAAAATCATCCGATTTTTTAAAATGAAATTTGGTACACAACAGCAGATTTGGAACTCGATAACAATCACGCGACCGAATATGAAAATTTATCTAATTCAAGATGGCGGACGGCCGCCATATTGAAAATCGTTTGTGGCCATAACCCAGCAGCCGATTGTCCGATTTCAGTGAAATTTTGCGTGGGTAAGCAGTTTTTCGGTAATGGGACAGATACCTGCGTTCCACAGAACATAGTTTTCCTGATGCAGTTGGGGCTTCCGCGAGTGGCATCTTTCGTATCTTTCCGATACACTTGTTTAGCTTGGTTTGTCAGCTGATATTCAATCGGTTCATTCATTTCAATCAAGTCGCCTCATAATTTTGTTTCTGTTTAAATCGCGTAATTGCACGTTAAATGCACGCTATTTTTTTTATCTTTTCATTAAGGTAAACAGTATTTGTTTCAACAAATTTGTTTGTCTTTGAGCACTTTACACTTTAATTTTGTTATAGGTCTAATGGTCTGACAACAAATACAACAAATAGGCCTATGAACGTTAAGCAGCCGCTAGCATTTTAGTCTAGAATAAAAATTTTATGCAAATTGAAAATGAAACGAGTTGACGATCGAATCGATAACGGCTACGAACAGGCTACAGTTAACGATTGCTTTGGCGTGCATGCTTTAAAACTATAGTGTAGTCGGCGGCCATGAGTACAGAGCTAACTATAGGTCATTACAGTTCGAAATGCTGGACGAAGAACAGTTTGCACCTAGCCGCACATCACAACCACAACGCGTGGTTGTCGTTCGTTTTAGCTTATTATGCAGCCTGGAGATGTGCATGGGAATGGGAACAATTGGGATTCCATGGGTCCCATGGGATTCCCACGGGAATGTGAGTGTGAATGTGAGTGACAGTGACTATATCATGGGAATGGGAATGGGAGTGGGAATAAAAGTACGGGAATGGGAATAGAGCTATGGGAATGGGAATGAATTCCCGTTGCAGCTTTTCAACGTATCATATGAAATTCTGTTCAATAATACGTGAACTGAGAAAGCACAGCCATTTTAATTTTACATTGGCCAGACCTTCACCCGAGCATGTCATTTTTACTTCATTAATGTGTACTGTGACTGACTAGCGTACGTGCTATAACAGAGAATGATTTTGTGTGCTCATTCTGACGAAAATCATTCTTTTCCGTGCACTACAAACTCTTCTTGTTTTAGCGGGAATGGGAATGGGAGGGAATCTGGAATACTTTTCGGGAATAAATGGGAATTGGAAGTCCGCGCATCTCTAATGCAGCCTGTCCTCTCGTGCACTGGACCCGTTGCTTCTAACTAGAGAACGAAGAACTCGATCTGGAAGCCCGAAATTGACAGCAGCCGCATGAACTTCAGACATGTTAATCTCACGCAACAACGATAAGCTTTAGAAGTCAAACGGTCAAGTATCAAGATCAAAAAACCAACGATAAACGCAATCTTGAAACTGCAGGGAGGGCTGCATACCGTGTCGGTGTTGCGGGCCTTACGTCTTGTTTAAGATTTAAGTCATTTTTGCCACTTTTTGCAGATAATCAACGGACAACACGTTAAGAGCTGTGGAGCTCGTGAAGTCTGGCTTCAACTTGCTTGGTTATAGATTGCATTGTCCTCTGTACATATAGATTCGGGATGCTGACCACTTCGGCTGCAGCGTTCGTCCTGGATGTAGACGTGGAAGAGTCACCAGAGTGGTCGCCAGCTGCCTCTTCAGCTCCCGGTTAGAAACACCACTCGATTTTCGTCTGTTTCTTTCACACTATCAGAACTGATAGTGCTTAATGTCCGTGGATAGCAAAATAGACTTAATGGTGTGAAATAATCACCATCTCTTCCCGTATGCTGCTGGCCGCCATGTAACTGCTGGCACTTTATATAGATATAATAGGTGTGCATGGCCTATAAATCACATGTTTCATACAGTAATTAGGAAATGATGTTGACGGCTCCAGTCGCATGACTGCAATTGCTCTTCGCGTGCCTGTGGTACTTCTGCAATTTGTCCTCACATTAATCAACTTCAAATCGGCCATAAACGATGATTAGATATGACTGTGCATACCAGCAAAGCACTGGGAAGTTGGACGTTATAATCACCACTGTGTGTCTGCGTGTCCAATTGCCGCTAAATAATAACTGGAAAATACCTGATGATTGATGCTTTAAACTGATGTATCGAAAACAATTTTCTGCTGAAGCGTTACAATTGCAATCCAGCCAGTCTGTATTGGTCTGGTCTGGTCTAGTTCATCCTCATTCCTCAGGGTCATGAAGGTCAGAGGGTCTGTGTCTTAAGTCAAAATGGCGCACATACCTTATAGTAAATGGATATAGTGATAAGAATGTAAGTAAGTAAGTAAGTAAGTTTATTAGCATTTTTAGTGTCGACGTGACAAACACATGAACTTACGATGAAAGTTCAGTAGGAAACTGCAGTTTAAGTGCGATAATGAACACATCAGTAAAATTAATAAGCCAATACACTGTCGAACAACATACGAATTATCATCTGATGATTGTGACACTCCAGATGTAATGGTCTCGGAAGATGTACCTATGTTGCATGAAGTAACCAGAGCGATCCGACGATTGAAGAATGGTCGAGCTGCAGGTGCAGATGGCATAACTGCAGAACTTCTGAAAGGTGC
>Ga0209149_1001449_pt1 | contig 12023 bp, 9 predicted proteins | sample WorMetTyACAVOLI2_FD_187423 | JGI IMG/M metagenome (GOLD analysis project Ga0209149, IMG submission 187423) | Marine gutless worms symbiont microbial communities from Max Planck institute for Marine Microbiology, Germany - Olavius algarvensis... ... | reverse complement strand
CACATTTTCGAATAGCTGTATCAGTTGATTGAATCATTTCATTTAGAATCCATGATCGCAGCTACAGTCATTTTACAAACAGACAAATATTCAGAATCTGTCAACATCTTTTGAATGATAAGTGGCAGCCATGTACACTGTGTTCCAAAAAAAACATGTGACCACATTTTCGATGATAAGTTGAAGTAGAACTATCTGTTTACAAAGATTTTTAGCACACTTACTACCAAGAGTATAGGCCATCGACAGGTATTTTTAGTTTCCTTACCTCACCTATTTCGTGCAGCTACTTTACCTTTGGAAACTGTCAAGACCTAAATATCACGAATTTAGCATTATATTGCTGGTTTTCTCAATGCTTCAGTACTAGGATATTAACTGCAAAATTGTCAACATATTATTTTGCTTACTTATTATACAACTTATGGTTTATAATAGAACAATAACAAGATTTATTGCACACGATAACATTTATCAGTGAGTGAGATGGGAGATACAATTGGCTTCAGACAACAGCTGAGCATTATATTATTTGAGATCATGGTAAATTATTTTTCTGTATACACTTGAACAGAGAATGGCAGTTTCATTGGGAAATTTAACGAGCTGACCGATGCCTTTTTGGCTTGTCCTCCTGATTGAGCACAAGGTCATTCACTGCTACGCGACAGACGCGGTCTACCGCTGCCTAGTTGCGGGACAATTGTACCCGTCTTGTGGCTTCTATTCAGCAAACTGTCGATGCTTTTAAGTTTCCAACCCTTGTCGGACAATTCACTCAACAGCCTTCGTGCACCATACTGCTGTGACAGATAGAGATTTTTAATCAGGATTATATCTTCCTGTGAAATTTTCATGATTTTGTTTAGTTTTTGCTGATATTTAGGTCTTGACAATTTCCCAAGGTAAAGTAGCTCCACTAAATAGGTAAGGTGGGAAAATGAAAACATTTGTCGATGGCCTATATTCTTAGTAATATGTGTGCCAAAAATATTTGTAAACAGACAGTTCTACTTCAACTTATCATCAAAAAAGTGGTCACATGTTTTTTTGGAACACAGTGTAGTTAGCTATGTATCTTCGTAATTAACATATTAATCTCGCTTCTGTTATCGTACGATGTCGATCAATTGTCTGTGGCAATAGTTGTCATTATTGTGTATGTTAAATAAGCAATTGGAAACGAGCCCCATCAATGTAAAAGCCGTGCTTCGAAGACTGTACAGTTATGCACGACATCCAAGCTCATTTAAGCGTCTCGGCTCTGCTCTCGGATTTAACAACATCTACACCGTACTGCGGTTTGTAGCTGTTTTGCTGTGCTCTAGTTCGGTATTTTGTGAAGAATTTGAATATTTCTAAAATGAAATGATTTTGTGTTAGCACAGTATGTCACATGCTGGATGCAGACAGAGATTGTGGTACTGCAGTGATGGCACGTGTGAGACATGCATAGAAAAAGTTTCATAATTACCTATATCAATTGAAAATGTATTTGTATGATGAATTCTGTAAATGACATGTGGCAGTGAGGCTTAGCATATGACAGTGGAGCTTACGGTAACATTAGATAGTACTGAACTAATTATGATCATATGGATGTATGCAGAACTCAGATAATTATTGACATCGGATCTAATCACTTAAGCGATTGGATTGAGTTGACACATTGAATGTAATGACGATGTTGCAAGTATTGTCTCACGATGGAGATAGATGAAACTGGAGATTTGAGGAAGACTTGGTTAGATGGTATTGAGGAGGATATGAAAAGGTTTGGCTTGTCCTGACAGGATTGCACAGGTTTGGAACAAATGGAGAAGAAAACTGTCTGTTAATCGCTGTTAATGTCTGTTGATGCTCAAAGTTACTTCACGTTAGATTGTTGATCACGTTAGATCAAACGTGTTAGATTGTTGGTGAGATAGTGTTTAGAGAGTTCCTCAAAATATTTCTCAATATTGTCATTTTTAATCTCGAGAATCTGATGTGTTTATACATGTATTGTAATTGTTGCTGTTAGTGAGGAGTCGTCACTCGTCGACATGTTTATATTTGACATTCTCGTCGCGTACGTTGAAAGTCTTTCGTTGGCTCACGACGACGACCGAGTCCTTGGTTCGTGCCAACTTTGTTTCTGCTTTTTGCTGTTTTTGTTTTTATTTGATTGTTGTCAAACTTTTTTGTTAACTCCAATTTGTTTTACCATTTTCTGTTTAAAAGCTGCTCAGTGTCATACAACTGTGCTTTGTTTTATCAATGATTTTCTGATGACATTTCTAATAATATGTCTTATTGCATCTGTTCATAAATTTGAGAATTTTCTGTGCATTTTGCAACACTCAGGCGGCAATTAGAATATCAGCGAAAAGTAAAAACATTGGTAAGAAATGTCTTTAGTGTCGTAATGAATCATTTTACTGTTCATGGTGTACATTGTCTGCATTCGTTTCTTGCTATATACATGTATATATCTTATGTGAAACCTCAGCAAGTTAAAGTTTTGCTTTAAGTTCTTTTTACTCAACACTTGTTTTACGTGTTTGCTAGTAAGTTATTGAAATAACATTGATATTGATGTATAATAATACAACAGCTGACTGGACTGTAGGTACACAGGAGCAGTGCAAGATGGCACTAGTTCATGTAGAACGCATCTTGCGTGTCAAAGCCGACCTCCTCAACAAACCATCCAAGAAACGCAAGACACCGAGGTCTGACTGCTTTTTTGTTTATTGTTTATTTGATACAGTACCCTTGGGGATGGTCTATGGACCCAGTCGGTGGTCTTGGCCTACGGGGCTGTATTGGAATGGAATGGATAACTGTACCCAGTCTGTCAGTTGTGGAGTAGTTTGTGAGATATTGTGCTCTGTTTGAGTTTTGTCTGTGTCTGGTTTGCTTTACACTGTTATGAAGTGTATTTGATCTGTAGAGTAGCTCCATTCCAGCAGTTACCTTGGAAAACTTTGATGAACCAATGTAACTTGGCGGTGAGGACGCAAACAATTTTTGTAGTGCTGGCTAAATGTGCTGAAAAACTTGCAAGCCTCTGAAGTTACAACTTTGTGGCACATCAGAACTGTATACATTATTACTACCTCGTTATTACATCATGTGCCTACTGCTGCTGCCGCTGATGTTGTGTTACGTAAAGTTGTAATGTGTAACGTGAGTAAATGTTACATGTTACACAGAGACTGGACGGATGCGAGCCTGACGTCTGCCGTTGAGTGGCTGTTGACTCAGTGTGGACGTACACAGACGGAATGCCGACATGCGTGTATGCAGCTTGTGTACAATCTGTCTCCGTGTCTTCCAGGTTTGCTGCTCCACTCTCCTCTGTACCACTGTCGTCCACCGTATATAGTAGTCAAATGTTTCAACATATGTTAGTTTTATGTCTGCTTCCATGTTTTACTTGGTTTTTCTGTATGTTTGGCATGGCAATGTTTGTTATATTATATTTTTCACATATTATTTTCCAGTGATTTAACTTCTAGCACCTTTGTTTCTGTGATATTTAACAAAAATGTAAACCAATAAATAAATAAGTGAAATGTGTAATGTCGTATATTCATTGATAGAGGTTTTGTTGTTGATTAATTCAGAGAGTGTATTGTGTTTTATAAATGCATACAAATTGCCCACATTGCACATGTTGTGTTCAGTTTGTTCAAGTGATATCATGGCCAATTCTGTGTACAGGCAAGCAATCTCCTGGCAGCCACTTTTCTGACTTGTACAAGAAACATGGAGCTGCTTACTTTGTTAAGAGGTTATGTTTCGTTTGACATTGTATAGGATTGTTTTTCAAAACTATATGACTGTTTATTCCCCATTATTCCAGGTACTTATTTAGCATTAGTTTAACTGTAGAACAGCCTAATGATATAACTACCTGCTTTTAACAGTACCTTTTGCTTTGTATTCAGTTTTAACTTTGAACTTGTCGGCATTCAGTGCATGTATTGTATCTGGTTGGTACATTGTGGGTGACTTACTGTGATTATGGTTTCAATTATTGTAGGTTTGAATGTGGTGCATACCAGGCACCTGGCAGTGATATATTCAGCAGCCGACCGATATTTTCAGAAGTGAAACCTGTTGACAGCAGCAGCGGTGACTGTGAGTCATTCTGTCTCCGGACCATTATCAACTGGCTGGAGAGACTTCTGACTGTGCTGGACTGCTACAGCTGGATATTCGGACAAAACCTCATCCCTCCATCACAGCTATTGATTGGTTCGTTAATGTCACAGCACATGGAGGGTGACATGTGGATTTATTTCATATCTGTGTGTTAAACATAACCAAGGGTAGTTGATAGGGAGAAGTAGTACATTGCGGCAGAGGCAGCGTGGTCTGTTTTGTCAGAGATCATCCCTATTTCTTACTTCCAGCCAGTGATGGTCATGCTAGCCGGTGTATACACTACGTCAGCCATGACTGGCTGAGTTAGTGGCTGTCGGCTTTAGTAGACTTGCCTGCAGTGTTCACAGTCCAGGTTGTATGGCTTACTGTTACACAAAACTTGCAGTTTCTTCCCTGGAAGTGGACGTGGTCACTGCAGGCACTTACTATGTCTAGCTGCATTTAGTGACGTCCCAGAATCATGTACATTTTTTAACATTGATGGCATTGATTATGTTAGATCTATGAACTGAAGTGAGGCTGTGATAAACTGATGGACTGAGTTATGTCAGCATTACGATACAGAATGCTATAGACTGCAGATTACCGTGGCCCATCGAGACAGTTGATGTGGTGTTGTTTTTGTTTGTTTCATAGCATTAGTGGTTCTGGGATCATGCCTAATGGTTCTGGCATCATACCGTTAAACTTTGGGACAATATTTAATCGCTGAGCTGCAAAGGACTGGTGACACCATCTAGTGTATGTTGATAAAGCATATGGGGCAAAGTTTGATGCACCTGGAACCAGCTGTTTTATTGTTAAAATGTGACCAGTGTTGAGCCGGTTTTGTAGTTTCAGAAACGCTGATAGCTGCTACGTGTATTTATGTGCCACATTTGGTTTTTTTCTATTGTTTAGGCAGTGCGAGTGGTTCTGTTTTATTGAACACATTGGAGTATTTTGTGAAGTCTGCAAGTCAATTGAGCGCTGGCAGTTTGGCAATGCTATTTTCTGGTTCTGCTGTTTTTTCACCTCGTGAACGTGAACACCTCAACAGGTTTGTTAGCAGTTCTTTGCTGTTACACTGGTTAATATTTAGTTAATATTCTATGATGGCTCTTGACACTGTTGTTATTGGTTGCACACAGTCAGTGTTCAATACCAAACAAGTATGTCTTGAGATTGTGCTTTAGAACTATCCAGTGTCTGCAGAGTTACTGGTAGACTGTTCCAGACAGTTGGGTCGTTGATGGCAAAACTGTGCTGTCCAGCTATTGTTGAGCTTGTGGCAGACAAGTATGTCTTGAGATTGTGCTTTAGAAGCGCCAGAGAACGGTCCAATGTCTGCAGAGCTACTGGTAGACTGTTCCAGACAGTTGGGTCGTTGACGGCAAAACTGTGTTGTCCAGCCATTGTTGAGCTTTTGGCTCTTGCAGCTGTTTAGCAGTCATTGATCGCAGATGCTGCTTCTGTTAAGCCTGTCTTTCCTGCTAACTCATTGCCGTGATCCACATTAAACTCACAGTTGGCCAGTGCCACTGTGCAGTGACATTTTGGCGCTGAAATCAGACGCCACATGAAGCCTGTTGCTGCTGAGAACCACGACAAACTGTGGAACACATTATCAATGATTACCCAGCGACATAACGTCAGTGACTACACATAAACATTCAACTGTATTTGGCTATTGAAATGGAGACGTTATGTGTAGTTGCTGTTATATCCACAACAGTAACAACAGCATGCACTCAAATACTGACAGATAGTCAGCCATTGTGCACAGTTAAAACCACTTCGAATTTGTGGATGTCAGTTTGCATGTACATGACTGCTGGCACCTGATTCAGTACCACCAGTGAATGTGCATGCGTTATAAATGCATCTGTAATAATAATATATGTATGTCTGTGTGCCAGGTTGAAATGTACGGTCATTGTCCGAATGTTTTCTTTTCTCGGTGTTCTTCTGAATCTACATCACTCGTCTCTGGACCAGGTTGACGTCATTTTCCAATATGAGATTTCATTGCTGTGTATAGGTACAAATTGTTTATAGCGTAAACTAATTTTAGCTATGTACTTTCTCCATTAGATGCAACTTATTTTACATCAGAAACAAAGATTGATCTCTATTACATTTCTGTCTGTCTTTGTTAGTTGAAAGGCATGTTTCTGCAAGTGTTGCCTGGCACAGCAAACCTTGCCACATCCCACTATTAGGTGCTGCCATCTGGTGAATGTAACGGCATGGTCATAAAACAGTTTATCCGTCCATATAATCTATAACATTACCCATGGTATGTCCTACCCTAATGTCCTATTTGTCGCTGAACTCGAATCATTAGATACTAGACGGAATAACCAATCAAGATATATTTTTCAGGACATTTGCAAAGCAACCTCCTGTCTTTACCATCTCATTCCACCTCCGCAAGATACTTCTGTGATCACTAGACTGAGACCTACCACTCCCCTTCCTAAACCCAGTTTACGAACCAAAGAGTACTGTTCATTTATTAACTTTGGCCTTCATCATTGCCAACCACAAAAGTAACTCCCAACCATAGCACTCTGCACATCCCTTCCACTGCACTTATGTTATGTATGTTGTTTGTTTTGATTTTTATTGTTTTTATGTACTATTTCACTTGCATTTCATTTGCTATTCGGCCCTCTGGCCGCAAGTCTGCTATTAAACTGATTGATTCTGAAAGTTTTATTACGATAGCTGTAATTGTTTTCCTGTTTTCCCGTAGTGCTGCAATGGTTAATATCATAACATTGTAACAGAAACCAAACCGAGACCAAAAACACTGTCTTGCTGGCTGTTGCTGGGCGAAATAATGAAGACTGAAGCTGTGTTACACCTAGTCGTAAATGTTATTAAACTTTGGCTTCCAGTCAATTTGTTGATTTTTGTTATTATGATGTAATTGTTTATTGTTTTCAACCAGGTAATTCCTGGCACATTTTGGAGTGAAGAACTCTGTGATTTATTGTTGTCATGTATCATGGATCCTGCATCGCTTGGATTTGATATGTCCGACGTCGAAATTGTTGCAAAACTGCCTGAAGAGGTGTGAAACATTTTATTATTTGTATTTGTATACTGTTTTTGTACTGTTTGTTTTATATATTATTAATTAGTTACCGTATTCCTTGTACTATTTTTTATTTTTTATGCTTATCTCTCGTGTATATGTGATACTTTGGGAGACCTCCTCTGACTTGCAGTCGTCACTGTGGTTACTATTGTTCTGATTATATGATGGCAGCTGCTGCTGCAGTTCATATTGTGATTACAGATGAGGCTGAAAGTGCTGTGTTCATAGATGAATTTAGGCAGTATATTTATCTGCCTCTTGTAGGTTATTCAGTCCATAGGTGGGTATACTACTAAGTCTGTGAAACATGGCCAGTTTAATGCTAGATCTATGCTTACCTTCCCAGTTCCCAGCGGCAGAGCTGATACAAAACGTACTTCTTAAAGAACGGACTGTAAACAACTTGTTTAACGTTATTGCCTGACAGTGCCGCTGTCTAATGTGACACCTTGGTAACTTGGTAACAAGTTACTCTAGCAATTGCACCTGTGCTGATGTGCCGTTAAGAAACTACACACTCACTCACTCACTAGCAATTGCACCATGGTGCCAGTGTGTGTGAAATATTGTGTGTAGATGACAGAGCTACTCAGAAACCTGCACAAGTCATCAACTGCGAGCCGTCAGTTTACAGCGGCAGTTTCCAACAGACTTACTACATCACAGTCAGTGCTGGTCGTCCTTTATTGTCACTGTTATCTCTGTCATAACTGTTATTAATGATTATCTGTGTACATCGTTCCTTTAGACATTTGCAGTTCCTTGTCCACTTACTTATGTTAACACCTTTATGATGTATGTGTGTGTGTAAGTAAGTAATTCTTTACACTTCTTCACTCAATTAACAGTCGTCCTTGCCTTGAGATCTGTTTCTGTTTGTTGGTAGAGTTTGCTTGTTGTAAATTATCATGCGCTGTGGTAGTACTGAGTCCGTGTTGCATGGCTAGTGATACTTTAGACTGTTAGTTTCCCAGCTGTAGGATTCACTGGTATTTGGTTGATATGAAGCTGTGCTGCTTGGTGCATGAATAATGTATGTAAAGTTGTTGTTTGTGAGTTTTGTACGTGTGTACTGTTGCTCTCTGTTCATTTCTTACAGGTCTCGAAAGCCATCTTTTATGGACAACATCTATATTTAACATAACAACAACGTTGATATTTTCAGTCCATACACTTTATTGTTTTGCAGTCATATGCTGTACATGGAGGTTGTTGGTGTGTGGATGACATCGTAGGTATGATGTGTTGAGTCACTTGCCGACATCATTGAGCGAAGTGTCAGCTGAATCTACCAGTGTGTATCGTCTCATATCTGGCATTAAACAGCTTCAAGTTGCTGGCTACTTGACGTCTGTAGACACTCGCCGCATGGCTGCAAACCTGCTTCAGTTTGTTTTTCAGGTTTGGCAGTTTGCAACACATTTTGCCATACACCGTGACTAACATATCTTCTGTAAGGTAGACTTGATGTCATATTGTTTGATGTAAATGTAAATGTAGATTTATATAGCGCATAATCGCACAAGTTGCGTCGGAAGGTGGCACTGTGGAGATCCCGGTTTCGCAGTTCATCCGACAGTGTATTCCAAGTTGCCGGTGCAGCCACGGCAAAGGCACGACGACCAGACTATTGTTGATGCATTAAAGTGATTGTTTATAATTAAGTGATTGTTTTATTAAATAATATTTTTGGTATGGATGATGATTAATAGCGTAATTGATAATATTGACAATAACAGTTACAATAATAATAATAATAATAGTCGTACACAACAACTGCAGTGACACTGACAGCAATTTGATAAATATTATTTATTATTCATCACTGTACGGAGTCTAACAAAGCAATCCAAACTCACTGCTATAATCCAGTCATGCCGGCTTGCCCTATTTGGGCATATTATGTGCATGGACGACAATGCAGATGCCAAGAGGATCCGGTTATCCTCCCCTCCGGCAGACTGGAGAAGACAACCAGGTCGTTCCTGCATCACGTGGCTCAGCTGTTTGAGTGACACTGCGTCTCGTTTAGCGCATTAGCAGTGTTTTCGCGTAATGCGCTATACAAATCGACATTTTACTTACTTACTTACTTACTCAGCACTGGCGTCCAACAGGATCTGAAACAACACCACCTTACGCTCCCTGAGGCAGCAGATTTGGCTCAGAACCACCTTCTGTGGAATGATGTCGATGTATGGCGCTACGCAATCTTAGAGTTGCATGCCAGAAATGACGACGATTGTACCGACTGATATGAATCAGTCGTCACAAGTTCTGAGCCAGTCATCATGCCATGCTGTGCTAGCATTATACAGTCAATAGTTAACTTGGTGATGTACTTTTATGAAAAGTGAAAGTTAAACATTGATGAGCAACTGGGTGACGGTGGATTAAATATTGGGTTGGTTCGATGTTTTGTTTTGTGAGGAAACTATCTATTGTTAACGATTTAGAAATGTTTGTTTTGTCACTGCTCCTGTATGTATGCCTGCACTAACAGGCCCATCTGAGAACTACTGTGATGAGTGAATACAGGTTGATTGATGATTGATTGATTGATTGACTGATTGATTGATTGATTGATTGATTGATTGATTTGATTTGATTTGATTTGATTTGATTTGATTTGATTGACCAACTGTTGGTGGTCTGTATGTTAAGGGTGTTGTTGTTGAGAAAAATGGTGTGAAGCAGATGAGCGTGCTGACTGCGGATGCAGTTGAGTTGGGTCGACTTACGTTAGACCTGAGTTTTGTCATTTCCAGCCGTGTATGTATTGCTCACTGGTTTATGCAGTGTTGGCTGCCTTTGCATACTGTAAATAACTTCTAAATATCTTGCAGAGTGGTAAAATAATTAAATAAGTGAGGTTTGCATGATAATGTCGAGGTCACAGAACAGCAAAAATTAGTTACATCTTTGGATATTGTAAGGTCATTAAACAGTCATTAAGTGACCAAATTTACAATAACCTTGAGACAAATCTTAAGATGCTTTGTAAATCGGGCGCTTGTTCTTGGGATTTTTAGGCATCAGTCTTAATCTCATTGTTCTCATCAGTTTGTTGACACCTTTGTCTCAATCTTGAGGTGTGTGAGCCTAACTTGGTCTCAATTACTCAGGTTCTAATATTATTATAGGTGTTAATAGGTGAGCGATATGACAACTCAAATCCTGGACCCAACACCTGTTGTCAAACAGCAGTCTAGCACCAGCAGCAGCAGTTGTCATGGTGAGCTGTTCTATGCTACATTCAAATCCACTGTCACCCAGTTGCTCATCACTGTCGCTGATGATGCTGTCAAACACCTGACGGCTGACGATGCCGACGTAGAACAACGACGTCCAGTCATTGCAAGCGTCATCACGTCAATGTTAGATGTCGTCGGTCGTGACTCACATCTTAGACACAGGTACGTTCACTGGTATTTGATCGCTATAAGCACTATTTTTAGTTGTATAGTTTACTGTCGTTGGATATTTCATATAGCCGACTGTTATCAAGTCCACTTGCAACACTGCAGACAGGCCGTCAATACCATGTCAAGCCACCAGTCCAACAGCAGATGTCAATGACTACGCATAAACATTCAGCGGAGGAGCTGTCAACTGTATGTGGCTATTGAAATGGAGACGTTATGTGTAGTTGCTGTTATATCCACAACAGTCACAACAGCATGCACTCAAATACTGACAGGTAGTCAGCATTGTCCACTGCATTGGCAAAAACCTTTTTAAAAATAAAAACGCTAGCACAACAACCGCGCCTCTTACCCTGTGCAGGGTTCTGCCACCTGGCGAATTTAATGGCATGATTTTAGAGCCATTGCTGTCTCTTACAAGCAAATTTGTAGCAACCTGAGTTGATCAAACACAGTACGTTGCCAGCCATCCCTAGGGTGCTGTCAAAACTGATGAGACTGAGAAAATGAGGAAGAGCTTGTGGGTGTCAGGTGAACAACAGTCACAAAGAAAGAAGAGGACAGAGAGCTTCTGAGGACCCATTATGATTGGAGTGTGTCCAAACGTTGATTGGTAAACATCAAAAGTGATAGTAGTATTAATATCTGAGGAAATATTGCTGCAATACAAAGTCCGCTATAAATGTGTGAAGTCTGTGTTTATTTAACCCAGATGTCTGTTTGTAGGTCAGGTAAAATGGTGTATAATTGTGTTTATAGGTCAGGTCTCACAGTGGTGAATGCTGTTCTTGGTGTACTGTCTCGGCTGAGTCTCTGGTGGAAGGCTGACGTTGCTAGCGTGGAGTCCAAGATGATGTCGTTGACGCTGCTCATGAAACTGATCCTCATCGATGCAAGTGTTTTGTCCAACTCTCAGCATCCGGCATTTGCCATCATCTGGTCTATGTACACCGGCTTACTTACTGACCGCACGACCACTCTTGCCTTCAAGGTGTGGCATTATTTGTCGTCGTTGTCATCATTATTGTTACAATTAATGTTTTTTTACCTGCAGCGAAAAAGTTACTTTTTGACAGATGAGGGTGTGTTGTCTGTTTACTGTCACCACCAAAGGTTGGCAGCAGTATTCGTTATTTGAGAACAATAGCCATAATCTTAATGTAGATCACAGGCTGTGCGATAGCGCCAGCACTGTGTTAACGGCGACCGGCCAAGTCAATGGGAGATGGCGAATTTTGACCCCTCACAGAATCGAAACCCATGAGCCGACTGCAACAAAATTCCACACAATTGATTACGTCCGCGGGAGGACACCCTAAACCAAATTTGGTACAAATCCATCCACTGGGGGCTTCTGG
>Ga0209149_1001448_pt1 | contig 12026 bp, 8 predicted proteins | sample WorMetTyACAVOLI2_FD_187423 | JGI IMG/M metagenome (GOLD analysis project Ga0209149, IMG submission 187423) | Marine gutless worms symbiont microbial communities from Max Planck institute for Marine Microbiology, Germany - Olavius algarvensis... ... | reverse complement strand
ATTTACGTTTGGCAACACACTCCTGCATAGACATGCAATTAAATATCAACATACAATTTTGCACAACTTCAGCAGACCTTGTACGAAATATCTTCCTGAAGCAGCCTTTCAGTACAAAGTCTAGCGGTTGAACTGTTTGTTACTAATGTGTCATCGCTAAAATAGCTCACCTATGTTATCTGCCTGTACGCTTACGTAGGATTTTTCCAGGCGGGACTTTCTCAAAAGGGTTAAAGTTAGAGTTAGGCTCTGCTGTGACCTACGGCATGAAAGTTGGTATCAAAGAACTAAAAGTTCCTGGGCTACCAAATCTTACGTTCACTTATCATCACACAGGGTACCAGCTTGTGACAGACGGACGGACGGACGGTGCGGCCTATACCTAGTCACGCCTGGCATAGCTGAGCGCGACAAAAACAGACGTAGGCCTACAGATGTGGAAAACTTTGTATATTTCTCGCTGTCGGTTACTTCCGTATTTTTCACTGTCACGTATTTCATTTCGTTTTCTTCGTCGTGTCTGTTATTTTTTTGTCCGCTGTTCTAGCCTGTGATATCAGTTTTAAGTTTGCGTGTGAGTAGCTGCCGTTATGTTCCGTCCATCCATCCGTGTATTTATTGGCAAAATTGTTGCACATGCAATGCGTATTTTTCTGTTTCCTTTTGCAACACAACTCCGCTGACGAAAGAGCGCTGAAAATTTAGTGATGTAATAATAATAATAATAATAAGAATAATAACAATAATAATAAGTCTATTTAAGAGGTGCTTATTTCAAATCTCAGGCGCCGTACCAGACAAGAAGCTCAACTGTCGCAGAGAGGCCGCGCGGCGCTCCTTGTCGTTGAAAATTTTGCTGCCAGTCGAGGTCATTCGGATATACACAGCAAAGTAGATGCGTGTAAGTTTCAATAAATTAGTATTCCATTCTATGTCTGTATCTTGTACCGTTTCTGAGATATTCTACGTCGAATGTTGGCGTGTCATTGAAATCTGTGTTAAGGGTCATTCAAGGTCATTGAAAATGGTACCATTCGAAAGATATTGGCGTTTCACATTAAGTGTGGCCCTATCTTGTATCGTATTTAAGATAAAGCGAGATGTTAGTCAAAAATCGGGATTTTTTCATATCCAATGTGAATTGGACGTCCTGGTTAAGGGGGACCCTATCGCAATTTCGCCATTGAATTCGTACGGGAGAACTAGAATGGTGGTGCTACGAGAAGGCGAACAAAGTTTGAGGACGTATTACTTGTTTCGATACAATACACGAACGTGACGGACAAACGGACGGACGTTCAAAACGTGCGGCCGCTATGCATAGTGTCGCGCGGTAAAAGTCTTTAGTCATTTGCCAAACACATTCTGATAACGACGGATGACGAATCGACTGTGATAGACGCTGCACACACTCAAGACAGGCGACGGCGAAAGGTTGGCAACATCTACACGGTGTTCCAAAAAGTGACCCACTTGATGTTTGATAATAACTTTAGCAGATGTAGACCGATTTTCAAAATTCTTTTACCAGCTGATTCGTAAGAAAATTTTCTGTGTACATATCACAAAGATTTCCACCTCACCTGCAATATGTTGGTACACTATTTTGTGAAATTCGAATATCCAAAAATGTTACTCAATTTTCACGTTGAACGTCACAGTTAATATGTTTAACTGAAATTTAATAAGGAATCTTGTGTAACCTGCACACAAATATCGCACTAATGATTTTACCTAAATATGTGTACAAAAGACAAAGTATGCCATGAAAGAATGAAGGCGGTGCGAAGATAATCATGGAGAAAAAATCACCGTGATGCAACAATGTTCAACTGAATATGGTTCAGCTGTTGATTCGAGATGTCGTCTGACAACTTCAAAATGTATTTAGTCAGTCAGTCAGTCAGTGTGAGCAGCTTGAGACTACTGTTAAATGTTAAATCAAGTCCTCAAAGTGTCCTCAGGAACATGTCAACAGTTTGTTGAGGTGTTGTCAAAATCAGTAGCATTTTTGGATCTTCGATTTTCACAAAGTAGTGAAGCAACATGTTGCAGGTGAGGTGGAAGTCTTTGTGACATGTACATAGAGAATTTTCTTACGAATCACCTGGTGAAAGAAGTTTGAAAATCGGTTCACATTTGCCAAAGTTATTATCAAACATCAAGTGGCTTACTTTTTTGGAACACGGTGTAGTTTGCGAGCCAGGACGAAATGTGACCGCGATCTGTGTCTTCTGTGACGTACATTGGCCTGGTCGTGTAGTCTTAGGTGAAAAGCCATAACTTAAATATCACTTTGACACATCACTCTCGGTAATCTGCGAGTCTGGTGGTCCCTGAGGCGCGCAGAGACCAGCTATCAAGCCACGCATCAACTGAGTCCGAGTGTTGGAAACCGAAACGCTTTGACTGCGCCTCATTAGTGCTGGGTCGATCAGTTCGACACAAACGAAGTGTGAGTAACGACCAACGAACATCGAGTGTCACGTGTATCACTGCGTGCTGTGCTGTTAGCACGAGAGATCATTCAGTACACACGTACAACCGTCATTTCTGTCAGCTATAGAACTACACAAAAAGCTCCACTGTCGCAGAGCAGAGAAACCGCGCGATGCTTCGTGTCATTGAATATTTCGCTAACTCATTCAAGGTCATTCAAAATTACGCCTTTGAGTAGGGCGTGTGTATGTCTCTATTAGTATTCCGTTGTAACTATGTCTGTATCTCGTACCGTTTCTGAGATATTCAGCATCAAATAATGGAGTATAATGGCGTGATCTTGAAATCTGGGTTGGGTTGAAATCTGGGTACATTCGACGCCCCCATTAGGGGGTTCTGGTCGGAATACTGCCGCGTCGTTTGGTATGAAAAAACCAGGGTCGTGTGGTAAGAAAAATTTGATGATATGTTATAGCCGTTTCAATAGAATATCGACGTGCGATAGACGGAGAGAGAGACAGACAGACGGATACCTTACGACAGCATAGTCTGGGCTATGCGTAGCATGGCGTTGTAACAATGATAATGATAGGCACCTCGCGCGATCGCAGATGGTCAGGTACTCATTTTGTTCACCTTGTTTGTTTCTTTGTAAATTGTTAGCGAGCTTACGGGAAAACTTTATGTCTATCGTCATGAAACTGTAATAGTAGGTTGGCAACGGTACTAGGCCTAGTATGGGATCATGACAATCTTACTGCCATCATGTCTCTACATTTTGAGCTAAATTTGGCCAAGATCCTCATCGCTGCGTAAAATATAGTAAAAATCGTTCGATTTGGGCGGATATAGGCCTAATGCTAGATCGGAAGCACCCTGCAATGCACTCAGATTTTTATTTTCACCAGAACGAGAATGTTGTGCTCTGCACTGCTTGTTACAATTAATTAATGGAAAAAACTTAACAGTTTAAAAAGGTGTGTAAGGACGACAGTCATTAACTCGCAGAACTAAAACAGCAAAAATCAAAAAGGCTGATATTACTTTTGCAGCACATTGACATAACGTCAATGTTGTGCTCCTAAGTAATATCAGCCTTTTTGATTTTTGCTGTTTTAGTTCTGCGAGTTAATGACTGTCGTCCTTACACACCTTTTTAAACTGTTAAGTTTTTTCCATTAATATTTGCTGTTTTTTTACTCGTTTATCGTTACCTTATCACATCTAAGATTCTGCGATAACGCTTTTGAAAACCTCATCAGGTTCAATACATGCTGTAGTACTCCACATTTTGTCAAAATTAAACAATATTTTACTGATATATGGTAATTTAACGATTTTCAAAATGGCGGCTGTCCGCCATCTTCGATTTTGAAAACTTGCAGTTTTTGTCATGTGGCCTTTGTCGGCATGCTGTTCTGCTTCCCGGTGCAAAATTTCGCTGATATCGGACAATCGGTTAATGAGTTATGGCCAAAAAAGCGATTTTCAAGATGGCGGCCGTCGCCATCTTGAATTTAAAAATTTCAATTTTTGGTTACGTGACCGTAATCGGGTTCAATGTCTGATGTAGTGTACCAAATTTCATTAAAATCGGACAATTTTTCACTGAGATATGGCGATTTAACGATTTTCAAAATGGCGGCCGCCCGCCATCTTGGATTTTAAAAATTTGCAGTTTTTGTCATCTAGCCCTTGTCGACATGCCGTTCTGCTTCCTCATACAAAATTTCGCTGAAATCGGACAATCGGTCGATGAGTTATGGCCAAAAAAGCGATTTTCAAGATGGCGGCCGCCGCCATCTTGAGTTTTAAAAATTTCAATTTTTGGTCTCGTGACTGTCATCGGGTTCAATATATGCTTTAGTGTACCAAATTTTATCAAAATCGGACGATTTTTGACTGAGATATGGTGATTTAGCGATCTTCAAAATGGCGGCCATCCGCCATCTTGGATTTGTTATGACGTCACAATACTGCATCGCCGGACACATTTTCGTTGTCCTGAAATTTCATGTTGATCGGTGTTGTAGTTTCTGTGATACTTGCAATATCGTAAGACAGCCTTTTGGCTGTACATAACGGACCATGGCAATTTTGGGGTTGCGCATGCGCTGTGTCACGTGTCCCTTAGTCGGGAGGTCCAAAATAACCACTCGTATGATTTTTGGACCCCTATTTGCCCATTCATTATGCCACTTTTATGCGTCTACGATGACGATTAAGAGGTGTTCTAAGGGGAGCATCCCCATTGTTAAGCGATTTTTAGACGAAAATTTTCGAAGTCCCATCAAAAATGGTCCACAAAATGGCACTAATTCGGGGAAATGGGGGTCTAAATATTATAATTTATGTTCGCGACCCCGAAAAGGCACATCCTTGCGCAGAACCGCGACTTTTAGTGTATTTTGCGTTAAAATCCGTCCAGGGGCCTTGGCTGTAGCGAGTTGCAAGAACCCAAAAAACTAACATATTTTGGTGTGCAATTTGGCGCGCAAAGTCACGCATGCGCGGAAACGAAACCCATGGGCGGACTGTGACGAACTTTTGCACAGGTGTAGGGGTCCACGACGTAATCACCTCTGCCAATTTTTATGACTCCCGCATACGGGGTTTCGGCGTGGTGGGGGGTCAAATTTTGGGCTTCTCCATTGACTGGCATCGTCGCTTTTACAACACTCTCGCACTACCGTGCGAGTGTGTGATTCAAGACCACTAAAACAAAGTGATATATGGCATATTGAATTGTGGCATCGCCGTTGACCTTGGTCGACATTCAAGGTCATTTCAGCTATTTTTGTCTGAAAATAAGTGTAGAACATAGAGAACGCTCTCTGATAGAAAGTCCAGGCGATCTAACTAAGGATGACGTTGCCGATAACCTTAAATGACATTTGAAGGTCATTTTTGTATACTATAAACGGTTTCATTGTATGTGTCTGAAAGATACAGCATTTGTAGTGTATGAATTACAACGGTCGAACGTCGTATGTGATCAGTTATTTCTACTGTCGTATTCGACCGGATGGATAGAATTTTAGGTGATTCGCGTTACTCTGTACTGTGTGATGCTTTCGTGTCTAATTTGTGTTCACGATTTGTTGTCATCTAGTTGTCATGTAGTTACTTTACTTAGTTTTCTCGTTTTTATCTCTTTCTTCTTCTTATTTTATTATTATTATTATTATTTTTTACTGGCTGCATGTATGTGCGAAAGAAATTATATATATTGTTGTATGATGTTGAACGCGACCTGTTAGCGATAGCTAAGTTTCTTGTTGTAACAGAAGACGAATGCATGATCCTCGGCTGAGGAACAGTTCCCTGTGTTCTAGAAAAACACACCCCTTTGTTTTCTTGCATAACTCATAAGACATCAACTTGTTTAAGTAAAAATGCAGATAATACAGCTGCGGAAATGCCGAATCTAAGCATCTGAAACATGCGTGTCTTTTCGTTAAGCATTCTTGGTTAGCAGCAATGTAATGAGGACGTTAGTAAAACTGTCGTTATAGCAATGGGATTTACCGTTGACGATCAATAATTAAATATTCGTGAACAAATAAAAAGTATGAAGCAGACCACTTTCTTAAGATGTTTTCTGACAGACGACCACACACTGCTCACCTATCTGTAAAGATCAACAAAGTTAAAGATGGCGCAGTGATTTTTTGGATCGAAATTCATGTCTTTAGCGTATCAAATATCAATACTTCATCTTCTCTCAAAAAAAAGCCTCTTGAGTAATCGTTTTGCTACCTACTTATTTTACTCACTCACAACCGTTTAATGATATGCTTATCTTCAGTGGTAAATATACCATTGCTGTAACGGTATTTTTACCGACCTTCTCTTCACATTGCTGCCAGCAAAGAATATTTAAATAGAAGACAATTTTTAGATGCTCAGCATCGTACGTAAATTCATCAGCTATCTTGTCAGAAATTTTCATTCAAATTGATTAAATTTTCTAAGAGTTACGCAAGAAAACAAAATGGGGTGTTTTTGGAACACATTGTAATGTGGAAAAGGTTAAGTAGCAGCAGTGTTAGTAATATTTATTATTATCATCATCATTATTATTATGCAAGATGTATAAGAAGTAGTTACGCAACAGGCTCAGTAGCTGGATATGACTGCGATGTACTTTCAAATGAGCGCTGACACGGCAGTGCTTGTATGCTTTTATAAGCGTGCGTGAACTAAGTTCTCCACACGCCGCTGGAGATTGCATGACGTCGTGGACACAATCGTCTCTGACAGCTGCGATATTATTGTCCCCTATAGGTCCGCCGAATAACCGGCCGCGGCGCCAGCTCGGTCTCGTTTCAATTCGGCCCGTCTCGTGTCTCATGTCGTTCATTATTCACGCCTGTGCTGTGTGACGTCACTCATGGTTTATATCACGTGCCTTGTGACGTCATGTTTTATGCATTCCATATTTTTCATTGCATAACTTCATATCAACGTTGTATTCGATGACATTAATATCGTTATCATCAACGTTAACGCTACTAATCACAGTTCAAGCGTTGGAAAGTGCAATTTGACCAAGTTTCGGTCTGAAGTTGATTTACTTACTTCGCAATGTTCATCCCCATTGACCTACATGTGGTTCATCCCTGTGTAGTTGAATATTGTGTTAATATGTAAGTAAAAGTATTATGTGATTAATACATCGTGTTCAGAAAAAAACAGCCACTTATGTTTTCTTGCATAACTCTTAGAAAAAGTAACCAATCTAAATGAAAATTTTAGACAAAAATAGCTAATGAAATGCATAGGCCGCGCTTATGCATAGCATCGCGCGGCCATGACAAGACACACGAATCACGGTGGTGTGTGACCTAGTCATGGCGGTGGCAGACGTGCGTGGTCGTTGCGTGACGCTGAATACTGTTGATAGACGCAGTAGTGCAAACATATTTTTAATAAATTTATTCATCCGTTGAATTGTCGCGACAAATCGCAGACATGGGAATACAGCGTGCCTATCGACTGGAAAAAAACTGCGAATCTCGAGGAGACTTCTGAACGTTGTAAGTGAGGTCACTGGTCGTATCAGATTCTCACAGTCACAGTCCTCCATCACTAACCTCGTCATTGCTGTCCCGTCAGTCTGCACCGGTATATGTCCGCCCACAGGAAAGGGCAGGTGGGTAAGTGCCCCTTCTCCTGGAAAATGTAAAGGATAGATTTGCTTCATTTGCAACAATTTGATTCGCACAGAAAGAACCGAAATCGTTGCATCCAGACACGTTTCACAGGCTAAAAATATACCTGAGTGTGTCTGCGGCCGAGGCTGTGCGGACCCTACTGGGGGAGCTTACAGCGTGCCCCAGACCATCCATTTATTTATCTTAAATCTATATAAAGGAAGCCGCTTTGCGGCGGGAGGGGACAGGAGGTGGAGAGGGAGGAGGGGAGGATAAAGGACGGAAGGGAAGGGACAAGAATGAAACGGATGGTAGGAAGGGAAAAGGGTGGAGGGGAAGGGAAAGGAGGAATGGACATTTCCCCCTTGCAAAAATTCCCGCGAGCGCCTATGTATCGGTAACTTGGCCTGTGCGACTGTCAGCAGCCAGTGCCGGATTTTAAAATTTGAGGCCTTGTTGCTTAAATGTTAGGTGGGGGTTTATGCTTGTTGTTATCATGCCTAAACACCTAACCACCGTTTAACTCCTCTAGCTGACTCGGTCACGGTTGAATACACTAAACTCGATCAGGATATCAGACAAAGCTCACTGCTGGTTATTCTTTAAAGACTCTTGAAAAACTGTCTTTTAACAATATTGGCACTCAGTAAAAGCAGTGGAGTTCCCTTAACCCTTCAATCGCCACATTAAAACCGCAGAGCAACGGACCATCATATAGCAATACAGTGATTGGTACACTGGCCGTTGATGGGTGGGCTGTTACATTTGGTACAGTGAGGACGGGACTGGGCGGAGCCACAGCTTGCCCAGGCTCCTCCTCGCTGTACCGAATGTAACAGCCCACCCATCAACGGCCAGTGTACCAACTTCGTATTATTCGATGTACCACTATAATTGCCTTTGGAGTCTAAAGGGTTAATGTGTGGGCGACTGTTTGATGTACGCAAAACACGCCAAGTTCGCTGCTGGCAGCAGCGTTCTTTCTGTCATCGATAAACCTCTTGATGCGTTATTCCTTGACAATAACATAGCGCCTCTGACACAAATATCGCAAAGTAGCGCAAATGTAACTCCACTTTTATGTTTTACTTTTTTGTCCATTTGCTTCTATTTGTGTGGATTACACAGAGTGCAATGGTGCGTGTCCTGCTGGATCGTACCAATCTCGACCGTGCAACAACTCCACAGACAGGCTGTGTACAGGTTTATCTCCGCTTCTAATGATATACGGAACGATTTAATATTCAATTGAATAACACATTTGCACTTCAATGACTAACGCTTAAAACCTGTTGGCAAAAAATGATGTATTACATATTAATATTATATCACATTATTATTCAGTAGCAAAGTGTTTTACTGTGCAGTATTAGCCAGGGATTTTTTAGTGTGCAGTTCTACACAAAAACTGCAGTTTAAATGGATTTGTGTAGTTCTAAAAGGAAGTTTGTGCAGTTCTAAAAATGACTTAAACCATCATCTTATCCACTTAAACGCATAAAAGGTTATCCGTTTGTGGTTTAATTATTTCAACTGACAACTATACATGCACCTACACACATGAATCAGAAATCTAGACGAGTACGGGAAAGGACAAGAGAAAGGAACAGTCGTACTTAAAAGGAGTTTTTGTGGAGGCGACGATAAGTGGCAGAAAAACCAGGATTCTGATTCGGCGGCTGAGTCTGACAATGACGACAATGCATGCGGATGATCGTTGCTGACTGCGTCGATATTCTAACTGTATTCAGTGAGTTTAGGGCCTATTAACAGAATAGTAGATAAGTTACAGCAACTTACCGACAAAAGTCAAGGAGTGTACTTTTTCGGACACGGTGTACAACTGCATTCGGTCGGTGTGCAGTAATTTGAATAACGACGAATTGCGCAGGAGTACAGGTTAAACTTGTCTGAAAACTCTGAATTCAAGAGCAACTGTAAGTGGATATGGGCGACGTGACAACACGTAAATTCGTTGGAGGTGCGTCGTTAAACAATAACTCATTCATTCACTGTGTGATTTTCAGACTTTTGCAAATATCAATAATGGGGCAAATTTGCAGCTTCCTTTGGACACGCAAAAACAAAAAGGCATTCAGCTTCAGGGGGGCTTCTCCCCCCTAACCCCTCATTGGGGGCTGTGCCCCCTGGACCCCCGCTGGGGGCTCCGCCCCCAGATCCCCGTTATAGGCTCGCGCTGCGCGCTCGCCATGGAATTCGAACGCTGTGCAGTTCTAAACTGATCTTTAAAAAGCCCTGGTATTAGCCAAGCCATGGGGGGTAAGTTTGACGGTTGAACTGGCATCTCATGAAGCTGTTCCTCGTATCGTCATTGATAGGCGACATGAACTATGACAGGTGCGTTGGAGCAAGTGCTCCCAGCTTGCTGTTATCGCGTCGCTGTTGAGAACGTGACAACAGAGCTGCCAGTCCAGTTATCCAGTGATGAGAAGTGGTCTCCAGACAGTATTGATCTTGGTATCGCGCTTACGGTCTTTATGTCTCGTGTTTCGACACCAAGACAGTTTCAAACAAGAAGCTCAGCTGTCACAGAGAGACCGCGCGATGTTTCGTGTCATTCAGTATTTTGCTAAGTCACTCAAGATCTCTCGAAATGACACGCTTGAGTAGGGCCATTAGTACTTCATTGTAACTGTCTGTATCTCGTACAGTTTCTGAGATATTCAGCGTTAAATAATGGTGTGACCTTAGAATCTAGGTTAGAGGTCACTCAAGGTAATTACAACTGGTACCATTCGAAAGCTTGGGTACGGTTTCCTATTCGCCTTCCATAGTAACTATAGTTTTATCTTGTATCGTTTTCGAGATAAAGCGAGATATTGATCGAAAATTGAGATTTTTTTCATATCCTGGGGTCTCCGACGGAATATTACTATGTCGTTTGGTATGGAAAAGTTAGAATGGTGTGGCTACACGATTGTGAAAAAAAGTTTGAGGATGTTTAACCGTTTCGACAGAATACCGGCGTGTGACAGACGCACAAATAGAAGCGACAGCGTACTCCGCGCTATGCATAGCATCACGCGGTAAATAGCGTCCGCTGTCTGCATGTAGTCAGTTATGCATGACGTCCGAATCTTCAATTAAACAAACTTTGACAGCCGTAATGTTTTGGCATTTGAGCAAGTTCTGTAGAGCTGAACTGGTGGTCAGAAAGTTCGTATTTATCGCAGGGACCTTATTAGATGCGTCTTGGTCTTGTTGTTGACTTACAGAGTGCTGTCTTGGTCCCGTCACTGCCACGCGTCTGAACGCTAAATAGGAGTCATCGCTATGACGAGAGTTCGTTAGGAACAAGTCCGATAGACACAAACAGAATGACGAGAAAAGACGGAGCAGGTGGACGAGGAGAGGAAGATTGAGTAAGAGATCGTATTATCAGCTTCATCAGTGTCTGCATGCTCGCAGTAATTATCAGATAAAACGTCGAGCTCTCTGTGTCTCTGTATATGATTATATACAGCACAGAGCAGCAGCAGCTATACTCTGTCGTGTCTGTGAAACTGACTTATCGGATTTACCATCACAACGCATCGCCAGCAGACACACCCAAACAGACAGATAGAGAGAGAGGCAGAGAAAGCAGCGAGTGAGACGGAAACAACTGCATTCCGCTAATACACAGCGTCAATTTCCTCGACATTGTCATCTTCATCATAGTCATCATTATCATTATCATCAGCAGCAGCAACAGCAGCAGCAACACGAGACGGTTGTTTGTCAGACAGACATAGCTAGCGTCTGACAACTCCATCAGGCTTTAATATAATAATAATAATAATAATAATAATAATAATAATAGCTATCGTGATATCGTTTAATTATATACCTGCAACAACATTTAACTTTTGGTTAACGAATAAATGCCAAGTATACAGAGCGTTATTTTCTAGATCGATTTCTCAGAGCGTAACAGACGGATACAAATACAAGACAAATAGTCAAAGGCACAACAAAAATCGCTCCGCGGCCCATTGCAGGGTGCTGCCAACTGACGAATTTAATGGCTGATGCCAGTGCCATTGCCCGTCTATCTGAAAAGTTTCGTGGCAATAGCTGCAAGTTCCCGTTTCCCGTAATGGGGCTAACATACAAACAATGTTACAAAGTTACAAACACGTGCGTCCAAAAACGATACCTAATCGGATGTCGCCGAGGAGAACTGCTGCAGAGACAACAAAACAGAAATCATATATCGTAAACACTTAGATCTAAACTGTGTAGCCTGGTATTCATCCAGTAACATACAGGATGATCCAGAAAAAAAACAATCATTTTGGGGACCAATATACACTGTGGGGCATAAAAAACACACCAAAATCTGTTTCACCATAACTTTAATAAAACTCGGCCGATTTTGAATAAATTTGGCGGATTGCTTGTTAAATAGGCCTAAATTTTCAACAAAGC
>Ga0209149_1001447_pt1 | contig 12026 bp, 9 predicted proteins | sample WorMetTyACAVOLI2_FD_187423 | JGI IMG/M metagenome (GOLD analysis project Ga0209149, IMG submission 187423) | Marine gutless worms symbiont microbial communities from Max Planck institute for Marine Microbiology, Germany - Olavius algarvensis... ... | reverse complement strand
GAGTATATCAGGCTGGATTGGCCAACTGTCATGTTTGACGATTTTCTCCACCAGCTTGTTAGTGGCAGCCTTCCTTCGTAGGGCTGGCGGTTCAATGTTGGAGAATAAGAACAATACCAGTGTGACAGATGAACAGACACGTTGCCTATACCTGTGTATGTTTGTCAGCCAATGTCGGTAGATTACTGTTTTTTATCCACAAGAACTTGTAAGAATATTCCCACTTCCCCTACTATGTAATGAATATGTTACAAAGGAACACAACAGTCACTCGACACTTGCTGCTTCTCTCAAAGAGAGATTTCTTATTCACTGGTTTTTATTTTGAGTTCTTTTATCAAATTTTCAGTTTTACTGGTGCAGTAGACAGATAAAGCTGGCTCACTGTCAAGCCACTGAGTGGCTGACGGAGTACTGCATTAGCATGTGACAAAAAATCATCATACAAGACAGTTAACTGTACAGGTAGCTATAGTTTTATAATGGTTAGATAAAGAACAGAGCAACAAAGTAAACAACAGGCAATAAATGACCCAAAATATACCACAAAAATATCATGAACATGAGACATAAAATGTTACTAATGTACAATAATCCAGATCCAAATAATAAATTCAAATATATCAAAGTCTAGACGCAAGTCAAAAAGAAACGGTATTTTTAGGCCCCAAACGTGACAAAAGATATTTTCACCACACTGACAAATACTATATATGTATATACTGCGTTCAGTGCGTCGACACTATTATGGTTAGACATCAAAAAGAGCATCCAGCTTGTAAAAATACCCCTCCATCAACCGCAAAGTTTTCCTAAGGGACCTTTAGCATAAGCACAGAACAGAGAAGCTAAAAGACTGTGCGTACTGACTGTGTATATACTGGCCATTGAGAGTGCTGTGAGATGCATCCGGGCCTATCTGTGTCATATTTCCAGCGCCGTTCGGCCCGCTGCCCATCGGATATTGCTGATAACAAACAACACACTACAACACTGCACTACAATCTACAAACAAGTGTATCACAGACGATACGAAAGCCACTGCTTGTCAAATCACAAACTGCATTAAAAAAACAAAAAAAATAAATTATAGCAAAAAAAAGGTTTTCAATATAGCGAATGGAATTCTTACACCCTGCCATGTGGCATGATCATGACACTGATTTCGCCAGAAGCTGCACCCTACAATGTGGCATGTATCTGTGGAATCATGACACTGAATTAACCAAGTGGCAGCACCCTGCAATGTGATACGTGGCTCTGGGATGACATGTCACTGAATTCGCCCTTTGGCAGCACCCAGCAATGTGACCCATAGCTCTGGGATCATGACATTGAATTCACCAGGTGGCAGCACCCTGCAATGTGGCAGGTGGCTCTGGGATGATATGCTATTGAATTTGCCCAAACGTCCACCATATTAGAATTCTACATCTGGTTTCGATTTTGACCATGTCACCGCAGTCGATATGTCATTCTGCACCAGTCTGCGAAATATTATCCAAATCAGACCACCCTCGGCAGAAAAAAATGACGTCATGTCAATTTTCAAGATGGCGTATCTCAGCCATCTTGGATTTTAGGGATCCAATGATGGGTTCTTTGAAAAGCCCGTGTATGTCCTATAGGTTGTCAATAGAGACTATAGCTCTGAATTGCTTAGTTTTTGAGAAAATCACGTTTTTGCAATTTGGCGACAGACAGACAGAGAGACAGATGAACAGGTGGACAGGCCCATCGCATGAAGCCACTCTCGCTGTCGCGAGCGGCGGCTTAAAAACTAGTAACAGAATAATTTTGTAAGAATGGAAAGCTGCAAACTCTGTGCAAGTTAACCCTTTAGAGTCCAGCGGCAATGACAGTGCCACATCAAATAATATGAAGTTGGTAAACTGGCCATTGATGCGTGGGCTGTTACATTTGGTATAGCGAGGAGGGGACTGGATGGGGCCGCAGCCCGCCCAGGCCCGTCCTCACTGCACCAAATGTAACAGCCAACCCATCAACGGCCAGTGTACCAATCACCGCATTGCTGTGTAGTGTCCGTTGCTCTGCAGTTTTAATGTGGGTATTAAAGGGTTAAATGAGACTACTCTAACAGCTAGTATTTCTGTTTTCATTTCACTCTCACTACTACTATAATCTACAAATTTTCTTTTCAACAATAAGCACATAATGCTAACATCAAAGAACAACAATGATCTCTCAATAGTTAAGTGATATCACAATCACAAACTTCGAGATCACAACGTAACATACCGCTGGCATTCCGGCGGACATACTCGTCTTCATCATGGCATAAATGTTCTCACTAGAATTTGCAGACTCTGTAAACCAACACTGCGTCAGATTAGCAAAAGCTGTAGTAAATGCTCAAGCTATTTAAACGTAAAAAGTGATTTACGAAAACAAGTTGAATAAATAAAATAAATCTTAGTGGTTTCTCAGGCAGCACTCGAGAATTCCGTTTTGTACATATGAAAGAACATAGAATATAGAATATTAATTTCTAGACATCGTATTCACGACTTTTGCATTGGCAAAAATGTCCTCAATATCATGAAGAAGACATATGGTGGACACTTTGAAAGACGGGCTCCTATTGGGCAGAGGCATATGCTACATCACAGCTACACCGCAGTTCACGTGCAGAAGTAAACAAGTTCCTGTTTGCATACATAATATTGTTTTAACGTGTTAATTTTCAGCAATATTTCGTCTGCTTGTGCAAAAGAATATTTAATTGCTGATTGCTGCAACTATTAATGTTAAAGTTGAAGAAGTTCACGATCGAATAGCAAGCAGTCTTCGAGGTACTACTTACTATGGACACCACATTTCCTCGCAAATCCTATGGCGACATAACAATCTGGCAGTGCAAGGCACTGTTTTTGGTCACATGTGTTCGTTTCGAGCAAGATTGTAGTAAAACAGTTACAGCCATCATCACCAAACTTTCAGAATCAATTTTTGGATCATGCTATTAAATTGTGGACCATACTGGACCAAAAGCAAGATCACTGGACCACAAGATGCTGCAAAGTAGTAGTAGTAGTAGTAGTAGTAGTAGTCGTGTATTTGTATAGCGCATCATGCAGTGCCTCTAATGCGCTAATCGTCCCGTAGCGCTGTGAAGAGATGAGTCTCTAAAGCCGATCTGAAACTGTCAGTACTCCGAGCAGGGTCCCGGGTCAAAGGACTGGGGCATGTTCAATAGGCCAGTCCATTAAGCCGGCCTCCGGTGAGCTGTTGGACAACTTTCATCATTATCCAGTAGAACAAAATGGCAGCGATTGGGAGCAGGCGATACACTATGTATTTGACACCAGTTTCCATACTACCAGTGTTACTTAACATAGTATTGGCCAACCAACATATACTTACACAGATCAGAACCTTCAACTACACATTATAAATACCTTTCAATTCACAAATAGCTCTTGTACAACCAAACAACATGATTGTAAACACTACATCACGTGACCTGCAGCTCACGGGGATCAGCATTAAAATTTGATACATCAAATATAGTCCGGGCCTTTAGCCGGAGCGTGTCCAACAGCTGACCGGCCCAGAACAATGGCTCAAAAACATGGACTCGTCACACGCTCCTGGTAATGCCATATGGTGAATGTGGATAAAGCATGTGCACAACTGGGCTAAAATCCAGAAACTAGCGTACTGAGCCAGCAAGGAAATGATGACAATATGTGGCCGATGTCTTCAGACCGCGGCGAGCCTCTCGTGCTATGCACTGCTTAGTTACTTTTTAAGTTTACGTCAAAAAGTTGTAAGAAAGATCACATTAAATTAAACACAAAATATAAAACAAGTTTCATCATGTAATCAGCACAAGAGTCCTGTGGCACTGGTGATACAGTGGTTGGAGCATCAGACTTTGGCTGCAAGCCATCTCACTGTCAAGTAACAAGGCTGGACAAAGGTGTCACCCACGTGTCCCTGTACAACACCAGGCCTACAAGTTACCTTTCCAGCGACACAGCATTATTGCCTTCTGGCTTATACTAAATTGCTGCATCACCATGCAGCAAATTTGGCATCGGCAAAAAGTCGATAATGCTCTGCCGCTGGAAACGTAGCTGTAGGCCTGGTGTTGCACTAGTCATATGTCATAAACTCAGTGGTACATGGCCTACTCTCTTTACGGCATGGCAGAAAGATGCCCTGATCCTACAAAGCACAACCTTTTGTAAAACACACTGGCTAATATCACAAAAGTACATGAATTAATGACACTATTAACATCACACCATTGCAATATGAAACAAAAACAAAATTTATCACTTAGCAGTCATCACCTTGTGGACTGGACATGATGGGCGTTCCCGGGGCACCTGCTCCTGGCATCGGTCCCTGAACAAGATACACCACAGCACTTGTCACCTTCTCAAATAAACTAGTTCAATTTGTTAAAATTCAAATTGCAATTAGACAAACAAGCAGGGTTGACAATTTGCGAGTTTTTTTTACGGAAAACAAGCATAATTTTTAAAGACGTAAGAATTTTTTTTACGGACATCTGTTATAACAATGAACTTGAAAGAAGCGACAAATACAAACTCATACATATCACATACAAATTATCAACAATGACATTCACTAACATGACTCGTAATGTACCAACTACAAAATATTCAATAAGCCGAATGTTCACTGGGTTTTGGCCACATTGGCTATTTGGCACACTTTTTGTACAGTTCACAATCAACCACACACTGTGGCGACTGACTTCCAGTCTTGATTTCTGTACAGTCTGAAGCACGTATATGACTGTTGAGAGTAATATTGCTGGTTTAAACTCATGAAGCAAATTCTGGACAAGTTTTATGTAAGCAGAAATATTTTACTAACTTCACAGGTAAGTCTAAATTCCGATAGTTTTTTTATGGACTGTCCATAAATTCACAGATGGTTGACAACCCCGTAAACAAGCAATATCATTACTCCAAATCATGTACTAAAACTGTCTTACACTGAAATTTCCAGGCGATGGTGACGAATAACCCATCTGCTGCAAAAACACACAGACATGCAAATTATTATTATTACTATTATTTTTATTATTAGAAAAGAACTGATTCAGGCGTGATGATGTCAAAACACCAAAAAGACATTTAATAAAACATGAAGCATAATGACAAGTAGCCCTGCTGTCACAGAGAGGCCTCACAATGCTTCATGTCTGTCAGTAGTTAGCTTTAATAATACAATACATCAAGTGCAATCTTCTGTTATTAGTTACTTCCATTTCAGATTTACCGCTGCATACAAATAAATTCTGGTTTGTTCTCTTCTCTTCATCGTGGCCATGCATGCTGGCTGTGATAAACAAAGGTTCACTGATGCGTGGTGGTCTGTGCGGTAAATAGCACAGAGGATGGTCACAGTTGTTGTTCGCACAGCAGCAGTCGATCAGTAGCCACATATTAGTCAAGAATCCTGATTTGTGCCTACCCCACCTGCATTCGACGCCCCCGTTAGGAGGTCCTTGTCGGAATATTGCAGTGATGTTTGGTATGGAAAATCTAGAATGGTGTGGCTATTCGGTGGTAAAAAAAATTTTGAAGATACGTTTATTCGTTTTGACAGAATACACGAATGTGACGGACGGACGGACAGACAAACAGACACCACATGACGGCACAGGTCGCGCTTATGCATAGCATTGCATGGCAAAAACAAGTTGTCAAGCATCAACAGACAAAGTAATAAGTTGGAACTGAAGTACTAGCAACAACAGACTTTGTTGCTGCAACCACTTCAAAACGACAACAGACAACACATTTTTGAGGACTGGAGTGCCTTACTGGACAATAAACCTTAGTTCTTCTCTGCTATCATTCTTTTAAGTTATTACCTCTGCCAACGAAGTTGGAAGGTTACTCTTTTGGTTCTGTTTCTATGTCTGTCAGCAGGATTACTTTGTGTTACAATTGGGCCAACCAGTGGCAAGAATCTACTCATGATGGTGACCTGGTCCCAGGTAAGGATTCTGGATAACTTTTCCACTTGTCTCTCTACCGGCCACTTTTCATGAAACTTGGTAAAATTACTAACACCGACAACGGGTCCGGTGGACACCCAGATCCAGATCAATCTGGAAATCACTTTTAGTTGAGGCAACCACAGTTCAAGAGGTCAGGTGCACTTGGCGCGGTTTGCAGAGGTTTGAACCCTCTGAGTGTTCTCTAGTTATTCAATGTGAGAACGCTCTAACTAGGCAATTTTTTGTTTCTACCTCACACTATGGTAAGGGACCGGATTCAGTAACGTGTTTAGCCTGTCAACTGTTCCAGTAAAACAGCCATACTGTGCTGTTTTTGAGCATCAAGCAACAACGACTTACAAGCTCATTTCATTAATACTATTAATGACAATAATAAATTTTTAAATTAGAAACAATTACCCCATGCGAGTTAACAGGCCATGGCCGAACACCAACTGGTGGACCGCCCCTACAAAACACAGCATCATATAAGTTTAATTTCACAGCAAGACGGTGGTTATTGCATTGGTTACGAGATATATCTATGTCATAAATACGTAGCAGCCATATTAGCTATTTGCAAACTGCACTACTCGGCCAGTTTTGGCAATTTTTACAACAACAAGTAGATACACACATTCTGCAATAGACAGTCATATACACAATGCTAACAGGCAACGTCAAAATCACAATGTTTAAACAACCTATAAACAAATATTTGACTACAACCACAAGAAAGCAAATATCCACCATTGTTTATACTTGTCACTATACTATCATTAACGACACAGTGTCAACTGACATGTCAATATGTTGATGTAAAAGCACACAGAGAGCACAAACCTTGCCAAGACCATTGCACTGATGCCCTGTGGCATGAGCGAGCAAATGTCAGATATAATGCCCTATCTGCTAAAGCCACTTTTTTCGCGATGTCGCCCCCTGGTGAGCAACAATATAACGTAACAAAAAATGCCTATCTCCCACTGTTAAGAAAAGTGAACAAGAACTTAGCTATTGCAAGCAGATCGCGCGTCAGCTGTGCACACAATACGTTGAGGGCATTCATAGGCCTAAATATTACACCGTGACCTTGAAATCTAGGTTAGGGGTCACTCAAGGTCATTGAAACTGATGCTATTCAAAAGCTTGGTTGCAGTTTCCTATTCGCCTTCCATAGTAACTATGGCGATATCTTGTATCGTTTGTGAGATATAGCAACTTATTGGTAGAAAATTGCGAAATTTTTATACCCCACCTGTATTTAGTGCCCCCATCAAAATTTCGTAAAGATGTTTGATGTTGGTAAAACTAGAATGATTGGGCTACCGTACGGTGAAAAAACTATGACGATATGTTAAGCCGTTTTCATCTGATACCGGAATGTTATGGACAGACGGACGGACGGACAAACAGACAGACAGACAGAACTGCTATATCAATATCGCGACAGTGTGCTGATTCGCGATAAAAACTGATTCTAGATTCACATCTTGATCTGGATCCAAGTCAACACCAAAAATTGATGACTTCATGCCATCATCTTCATCATTTATTTCAGTAAACAGAATATCATGCCTACCACGTTTGGTCGACGTCTGTTAATGTGTTTGTTGCTCACAGACAGAACGACAGACAGAATGACAGAACGAACGATCACACAACCCCGCCAGCCTTGGCGGAGTAATGAAAGACTTACATTGGCAATGGAGTCATATTGCCAGAGACACCCGGTGTCTGTGTCCTCATGCCCTCGTAATTCTAACAAACATCACAGTTATATCAACACATCATCATCACATCACATCAAGTCTTTCCTAGTTCATTTGTATATAGCTCCCAGTAGCCAATGTAACGTCAGCCAACATGCGACAGTTGAGTCTATTTATGTCATACGAGACTGTGTCAGGAGCATTACACATGCACGTAAGTTAGTAAGTAAGTAAGTAAGCAAGAGTATTTATATCCGGAGCCTAAAAGCAAGAGTCATTAGGCGCCGCAGATTAGTCCTTGACAAGCAAAAACGTTTTCAACTGTCCTCTGAATTGGCAGAGACTGTCAGATGACCGCAGTGAAGCAGGCAGCTTGTTCCAGAGCCGCGGTCCGGCGACATCAAACGACCTGTCGCCCAGACGAGTTCTGGACCACGGTATGACGCATGTGATGGTGCCAGACGAGTGGAGATGGCAACTGGCCTCAGGCGCCGACTTGCATGAGTCTGAGAGATACGACAGTGCACGGCCGTGTAGCGACTTAAACATCAGTGTTGCCAGTTTGAAGTCGATACGGTGTTGGACATGCAGCCAGTGCAATTCTTGCAGAACAGGTGAGATGTGTTCACGGCGACCCGTCCGCATGATTAACTTGGCGGCGGCGTTCTGTACAGACTGCAGTCGTTGAAGTAAGTTGTCTCCGACGCCATACAAAACTGAATTGCAGTAGTCCAGGTATTACTAACTGTGACGAACAAGGCTTAAAGCTGGCTGAAACAAGATCATATAATGCAATCACAGAAATAACCGTTTTAATAACAGTGTGAGAGCTCAAGATGCGCCCCTCATGGATGGACTTCTGTGGAACACTGAAACAGACGTCACCAATGACACATATAGGAAATCAAACCCGGTCACAATCAAGGCTAGGTCACAGGCGTTGCTCCAGTTACTCATAACTACGTTTTAATTACTTTTCACTGTTACAAATATATATAAAGCACAGACTACAGAAAATACAAATGACATCAGTACCCCTAAAAGTAAACTTGAGATAAACTAAACTATTTGTTTATACCGACTGTAAAGTGGACTTATGTCCTCAGTAGTGGTGATATAATACAAAATGTTGCTACAGTGATACAAAATCACTCACATTCAGATCACTTATCGTATGATTAAGTGGACTGTGCATCTGTCCCGGTGGGTGGCTCATCCTTGGCATTGGACTCATGCCCATCGGCGGTCCTGCAACAACATGTTTCATAACTTCACACTTACAAACAACACAGCTACACGTCAAGTCTGCAAAGTCAGCATAAATCCATAGACAAAAATTCTCTATAAAAAGGATATTATGTAAAACACTTAAAATCTTTCTACAGCAGGATTCAAAATCGTTCTATGCATATGTGAGGAGTAAAGCTAAAGGAAAGGCTACGGCAGATTCTGTAGAGGATAAAAATGGTGGATTACTAAATTCAATAGAGCAAGGATGTGAAGAGATCAATGATTTTTTTGTTACGGTTTTCAAACAAAGGGTCTGAGGACATCCCGAATGCTAAGGCCATGTTTGATGGCAGGGAAGAGGATTTTTTTGTGTGAGATTGATATAACACAAGACATGGTAAACAAGAAGCTCTGCTGTCACAAAGAGGCCACGCGATGCTTCGTGTCTGTATAGCTTCAATACAAAACGTCGAGCGCAGTCTTTTATTATTAGTTGTTTCAGCTTCAGATATACCACTGCGTACAATTAAATTCTTTTCTGTTCTCTTCTCTTCAGCGTACTGGTCCATGCTGCAGGCCGTCACAAACAAACATTGGATGGTGCGTCGCCGACTGTGCGATCTACACTGCATGGTCGTCATCAGTAACTGGTTTTTGTCACCTCATAGTTCTCATGTCCAGCAATCTTCGATAGCCAGCTGTTAGACCAGAATCGCGATTTCTGCCTATACCCCACCTGAATTTGACGCCCCTGTTACAGGGGTTCCCGTCGGAATATCGCCATCCCGTTTGGTATGGAAAAACTTGAATGGTATGACTACCCGATGGTGAAAAAAATTAAAAGATATCTTTATTCGTTTTGGCGCAACTCACGAACGTGACAGACAGACGGACACCGCATGACGGCAATAGCCACGCTTATGCATAGCATCGCGCGGCAAATAGCAGCTCAACAGATTGAAAGATGATAAAGCATCATCTGGCCCAGATGAGTTGGTACCGAGGTTCTTAAAAGGTATTAGAGAAAGGACTGTTCAACCACTAACGCTGTTGTTTAGAAAGGTTGTAGAGAAAACTGAGGTACCTAAGGATTGGAAACAGGCAAATGTAAGCCCTATATTCAAGTCTGGTAATAAGAGTAAAACTAGTCATTATAGACCAGTTAGTTTAACTAGCCAGATCTGTAAGATCTTTGAGGCTATCACAGGGATAAAATGGTCAAGTTTTTACAAACTCATGGATTAATCAGGGATTCACAGCATGGTTTTAGAAAAGGCAGATCATGTCTAACAAATCTTATATGTTTTTTGGATAAAGTCACTTCTTGCCTTGATGCCAAGGATGTATGGATATTGTTTTTCTTGATTTAGCAAAGGCATTTGATAAGGTACAGTACAAGAGATTAATGGAAAAGGTAGCCAAACATGGTATTAGAGGTAAACTGTATAAATTAATTGAAGGGTGGCTGGGGGTAGAAAACAAAGAGTCAGCATAAAAGGTTTTGTATCGAGCTGGCAAGTGCTATTAAGTGGGTCCCACAAGGCTCTGTGCTAGGCCCTAGGTTGTTTTTGATTTATATAAATGACTTGGATGAGGATATCAGAAATTTCACATTGAAATTTGCTGATGATACTAAAGTGTTTGGAAAGGTGATGGATGACAAGGATAAGTGTAAGTTGTAGGAGGATCTTAACAAGTTAGTTTCGTGGGCTCAGAAATGGAAGATGGAGTTTAATGTCACCAAATGTAAGGTTATGCATACAGGTAATAAAATAATAAGTTCAGTTACGAAATGAATGGTAAAGTATTGGATAAGGTTTTGGTTGAGAAGGATTTGGGGATTATGATATCCAGTGATGTAAAGAGTTCACAACAATGTGTCGTAGCATGTAATAAGGCCAATAGGGTTTTGGGGATGATAAGAAGAACCATTAATTACAAAGAACAATAAATGATGGTCAATTTATATAAATCATTAGTGAGGCCACATCTTGAGCAATGTGCAAGTGTGTGGTCTCGTCATTATCAGAAGGATAAAGAACTATTGGTAAGAGTGTAATATAGATTTACAAGAATGATTGAAGGTTTTTCGTCTTTGCCATATGGAGAGAGACTCTTGAGGTTAGGTTTGTGGACGCTTGAAGAGAGAAGAAATCGATGTGATTTACTAGAAGTGTTTAAAATGTTCTACGGTTACACAGGGTTTTATTCACGCTTGACGGTAACGATACGGGTTTGCGTGGCCATAGTAAGAAAATTTGTAAACCAAGATTTAATACAGATATTAGGAAATATTTTTTTCTCAAATCGAGTCATTGACAGATGGAACAGATTGGACCGGGACACTGTTGATGCACTCAGCCTGAACTGTTTCAAAAATAGACTGAATAAAATTAGATGCATAAGGATGGGTTTCTTCATGGACTGGTCCACTAAACCCTAGGCCTTGTAACGTGGGTTGACCTCAAGACAAGGCCACACAAGGTAAGCACATCAACCTAATACACTGTAACTGAAGAGTTTGGAAATTAGTCCTATAAACTAACAGATGTTTTCAGTTTTTCCTTAACCCGCCTAAACCAGCCTACCAGTCTACTTTTCCACAGGATAGGCTGATCACCCAAAAGATACTGCAACAAGATATTTTACAGACGAGAAACATTTCCTATCGCCCATACTAACAGCATCAAATCACTGAGATGTCACTGGTTTTTCTCTTAATTAGAAGTAAAACGTGACATGCAAGAAGCAGGCGACATGAGACCAGCAAATGACGTGACAGAGACTGTACAGTAGAATATGTGAAAGGGTCGTCATCACACCTGGTCTCATGTCCATGCCACCAGGCATACCAGCAACTGGTCCTCCAACTGGACCCTGCACATCCACAACAGCCACACTTTCACTCATTCCACAGTATAGCAACGAATCACAAATTAACAACGTGTGATTATCGAGTACCGGCTCGCTGTGCTCGTATACCGCTGTCAACATGGCTTGGCGCCTTCGTACCTCGCCGAAGAGCTTCATCGCGTCGCCGACATCGACTCACGACTGCGGCTGCGGTCAGCCTCGAC
>Ga0209149_1001446_pt1 | contig 12029 bp, 6 predicted proteins | sample WorMetTyACAVOLI2_FD_187423 | JGI IMG/M metagenome (GOLD analysis project Ga0209149, IMG submission 187423) | Marine gutless worms symbiont microbial communities from Max Planck institute for Marine Microbiology, Germany - Olavius algarvensis... ... | reverse complement strand
AACAACTTGCCTAAGGTTGTTACGCAGCAGCGTCGCGGCCGGGCCTCGAACCCGCGACTACTAGATCGCAAGTCCAACGCCCTACCACTAAGCCACCGCGCCATCTAACAACATCTAACTTGTATTATGTGCTATCCCTACCTCATTATCCCCAAGTTATGTGTGCTGCTAGTTTTAAGTAAACAAAAGCAGTGTTACTTTGTAAACAGCTCACAAAATACCATTAAACTATGGGGAAAATTTTCATCACTAGTTTGCCCATCAGGTGTAATGTCTAAACAAAGCATAACAATACAACAGAAAAGTGGTGACAGGTCCAGCAAACATTGCCTATGCCCCACTGTATGCTAAAAAAAGAGAAGTTTGTGAATTTACACAGCGCATTATCACGAAGCGCCTCTAATGTGCTACCGCTTCCCGTAAGTCGGCACTGATCTCCGCAAGCCAACCCTACAGCCAGGCATCAGCGAACACTGCGAGACCACGCGATACGGGTTGGCGTATCATGCGATAAGCCTGTCTGATATGCCGGGTACTCATTCCAGCCTAGGCAGGCTGAGGCTGCTGAGTAGGCCCCTGTGCCTGGTTCCGCGCCAAGGTGTTTTACCCGTCCAAAGACGGTCACCCACCTAGGCACTAACCGGGCCTAGTGTAGAGTAACTACGTTCATCAGCCGGACGTGTTACCGCTACACTAAACCTACAACCTAGGGTGCTGCCATCTGGTGAATTTAATGGCATTATTACAGAGCTATAGCCCACATATTCTGAAAGTTTCATGATAAAAGCCAGAACCCTTTCCCCGTAACATTGCTAACACATAAACATGGTTACAAATACTGGTGACCAAAAGCAGTGTTTCGCCGACTATTGCCGTTAGGAAGTCATTAATGACTTTTGTACTGTCAAGCTGCAAGAGATCAAAGGAATGAATGATAGGGACCATCAAGCTCATCATCAATTGTCGATGGTCTACTAGAACAAGTCATTTCCCAATATTCAGAAATACAGTGCTTGATTAAAAAATGCAGGAAGTGGTAAACAGCAGCTGTTAAGCACATAAAAAAGCAATTGTCACTGAGCACTAAAGTGCGATGTGGTCACTGCTGGGGTGAGAGAGGCACCTAGGCTCCAGCAAGACTATTCAATCACTGGGCCCCAGAAGCTACAGGATGTCTTGTATCCTCAGATATAAGACATTCTAAGATATTCTAAGCCTAATTTCTAATCACCTGCACTGCAAATGGCCAACAGGAAAAGGGAAGGATTGGACAGTGGCAGTGACATTTTCTCATCGATGCTGATACAGGGATTTACTGTCAGTTGTACTGCACCATATTGACTATTGACAGCATTTACAGAGCTGAGTTTGACTCTCAGTTGTAATGCGACACGTACATATATTCCAGTGGCATCTACAGCACAGATCTACAGTACTACAACTCTGAACATACTAGTCTAAAACGACGTTGCAAGTACACTCAGCGTCAGTCTCGGCACTCAGTACAAAGGTGTGTGAACCAATGGTCACAACAGTCACAGATAAGAAGCCATCTGAAGCTGACGACTTGCCACAAATTCGTAATGTGAAGACAATTTACTGTCCACTGTGAAACTGTTGGACACTGACTCACTGCCGCAGAACTCTCGCAGATGTAAGTATGAAACTTGACTCCGGAAGAGGGATGGATGGGACAGTGGTGTTAAAATTTCCTCACACTGATCCAGAGATGGATGTTGCCCTATCTGTAGCATAGTGCAATCGGTTACTCGCACACGTAATGTTGCTAATTAGCAGTGGACTACATTGATGTTGAAATGTTGTGCAACATGGAAGAGGTGAATAATAAATCACTCTTCTCGACCTCATTTTAGTGTGACTGCGACTGCATGCCTCACGACAACCAATGTTACTGCCTCTGCAGTAGGATTCACAAATGTAAAACATGCATACTTAGCACACTGGCCTTACAATATAACATGCAAAAACAAAACAAAATAATTTACGAAAAAAAACATTTTAAACACAAAGTTTCTTCATGCAACCCATACTTGGTGTGGTAAAAGTTAATAGCCAAACTTGCCACAAATAATATTTACAAGCACGTCAGCACCAGAGTATTAATTTATGACAGTCAGACAGGAACAGCTGCTACATGAAACAGTAAACTACGACAAGTTAGCGGCTGGTGTTGGTGGCACAGTTGCCACATTCAGCTTCTACCAGAAATTTCTGCCGATCTTCCACAGCCTTCTTGCCGTACTTCTGCACAAGCGCGGCGTAAGCAGCTTCGTCACCGAGCAGTAACTTGGCATCGTCAGTGATTGCATTCCAGGCGGGGAAACCTGCAGTCAGTACAGACAGAAGATGTAATGTAGAGATGCAAAATAACAGCTGGCAAATAACCAAGAATACCAGCAGTTTTCAAACAGCAGCATCGCACAGCCCACGTTTTGTGTTCTGGCCAGTGCTTCAAATACAACTTTCAGCCAATATTCGCAAACGTAGCATACATAATTTCTACACTGCTGTGCACAAATTGTAATTCTTATTTTTATTATCGTTATGCTCAATTCTACTGGGGTGCAGTATTAAACTTCTGAGAGTTCTATGAGGCTGCTGGTTGGGTCATCTGAGCAGTAAAATCATCCTCGAAATGACCTACAATGTGCTGAGTCTGACGTTAAACCCTACTATACCATACCCAAAATGAATGATTTTTGGCCAAGGCCCGAAAATAGTATTGCCTGGCTAACCATACTGAGGAAGTGCAACTGACTACAGAGAATAAGTAATCCAGAAGTAATCAAAATCAACACAGCAGCTGAAATGTGCCAATAACTGACCGACATATACAGCCTTCAGAATACGATAACTGACATCATATTACCAGCTGCAAAATTACTGCCACATGGCAGTCTGCAGCTATGCATAACTTCACTTAAAAGTTCTTTAGAACTCTGCAAATTTAGACACGATACTACAGACCTACACTGCAGCCTCGTTATAACACACCTCATTAAGCACAGATTTGGCTATGTACGCAGGTGCCACCTTGGCTCCAGAACTTTTGAACACTGCCTACTGTTTATCCCACATGCCAATGTGTGACAGCACTGTCAGTCCTAATAAACTCACATGATCCACTGTTACAGCCCCGTCGTCATCTACTGCTATATGTCGTGATTAAATGCTAGATCAATGGTGGAAGGAGGTGGAGACAGCAGGAACACACAATGTTGTTTCATTGTTGAGTTTTACCCCTCCCTCCACAATCAGAAATGAAGCGACCTGGTGTGCTAAACCACTTCAATGACTGCAGTCGTCGGTGGGCGGTGGACGTTCCGTTGATAAAATCTGATACCCCAAGTTATCTCAGGTGGCTGTGCAGTGCCTATCGTTAACCTGCCATGTGACAGTCTACAACGATCACAGTTCTCGACCCATTGCCATCCCGCCCCACCCCTGTATTGACCGGACAGTACAACGGAAGAGGTGTTACACACACAGCATTCACTTAATTTCATGGCTTTGGTCCATGCCAGGAGTGGCGAAGATATATGACAGCAGAGAGGAAAATTGTGCCAAACACGACTGGACCACGAGTGACCACGAATGCCTCAAAACAGCCATCTCTCTGCAATGCCAACATTAAACAACATCAACTGATCTACCCGACAGCCGCATCATGAGCGTAATTATTCTCATTACATACCAGTCTGCAGTAGTGAAGTTTTACTGTAGGACATATATTAGAATAATTGGAAGAAAATTTAACTTCAAGTATTATTGGAACACAATACAACTAAATGAATGCAACAGGATTACATTGGACATGAGGCGAGAAACATGCCTAATTTCACTATAATGTGGATCTCGTTATGACGAGGAATGAGCGAAACACCCTGTTAACGAGGCTGCAGTGTACAGGATTTCTGTTGATAAACCCAATATCAAATTATGGAAGGAGACAGTTTGACCGAGGTAAATAAGTACAAAAATCTGACCAGATCTTGTCTTTCCACGCTGAATCCAGTAGACAGCATCATCCAGTCTACCATTCATCATGCAGACAACATGCATGAAGTATCGTGTTGACAAACCAAGCTGTCCGGCAATATCCTAGCAAACACACACAAATCGTTACTGCCAGTGTCCAGGTCTTTCCAGGTTTACCAATGGCTCTCTAAAGGTCTCGACGGAAAGTTGTTTGCTGGAGCAGTCTTCTGTACAGGCCAGATGCTCAACCAACACTGCCAAAGAACTGCGGGTCGTACATGAAGGCAAATGTGCTGTAACAGAAAGCAATTTTGTCAGCAACTCTGCCTTAAGAAATAAGAATACAGAGTATAATGCCTGTTATTCACAAATAGAGCCAGCTGTAGTACACGTCCTGCCTAGCCTAATACATCGAAACTGTACAAATTCCAACAATGCAAACTCCTATGATTACAGCACACTGCCTAATAAGTGAACGTGCACACACAACTCTGGTTATTAGGGGTGTGCGGAAAACCAAAATTTGGTTCGGATTCCGTTTTAAAATAACCGAACCATCCAAAAATGTGACATCTGTTCAGATGGCTTTCCGACAGAAACTGCGTGCAACCTGCAACTGAAATTAAAAGTGACAAAAGTAACTCGACTTGCATTCAATGTGCAGATAAAGAACGTTTCAAAACACTACCAGATGACATACAACGGTGACTGTTACAGTTTATTGACTACAGCATCAAAGTCTGGTATGTGCAGTTCATTCAAAATAGCAGTAACGCTGTAATGTTTGCTGTTAATTAACTACTCAACTAAGTACATGTAGTAAATAACTATAATATCCGAACCGAACCGTGTTTCATCAAACCGAACCAAACTCATTACAACATCATACAATGCACAGTTCATTCAGTGCTAACCATTATGAACAGAATCAGAGTTGTTTTTTTCAAAAACTGAAACCAAACCAAAATAAAAAATCTATTTCGTATTCCTTATTGGTTAGCCAGTGGTGCTCTAAAAGGCATCGAAAGAAACAACTGTGATTGCTTGAGTGGCTTTTGTACAGGCTGGATGCCATTCCTGACACACAACCAACAGCATTCAAAGCACTGACTGCATCACCACTGTAATACAAAGTAATCAAATTACTTGTTGTAACATAAACACTTATTAAGTAACATACTTTGATTGTCTTTACATAGCCGGCAATGCGACCACAATCAAGTGTGGCTGAAACCTCTTGTGAACTGCTGACCATATCTGCCCACAGCGCCATAAAACATATTCAGCTGCACAGCAGTGATATCACTAATGATATCATGCTAAAAAGTGAGAAATAGCTCACGAGTGTAATACAACACAGCTCAGGTTTGACTTTGTCGAAGTAACAATGGTCAAAAAACCACTGCGAGAAATGTTAGAAATGCCGAAAAATGTTCATCAAAAACGTCATGCTGCAGATGCTATGACAAGGCAAGTTACACAGAACAATTGCATGGATCTGACTAGAAGTCAAATCACTTCGGAAGAAACGATGGGTAGCAGTTAACTACACGTAATGTAACTACTTTGTAATGGTTAATATGCAGTTCTTGTTACTAAATATACTTTTGAAAATGTAGTTACTAAGGAGCACTGCAATAGTTATCAACTATTGTAGTACACCTAGTCCTTATGCCCCTGCTGCAGGCCATGTGCAGGCTTGCAGCATAGCCTGTAATGGGGGAACCATGTTTTCAGCTCATCTCTCCCAATCCCTGGTCTATCCCTTTGTCCCAGTTTCTGCCCTGATGCCCGCCTTGCAACATCAGCTTGCCCACAGGGTAAGCTCCACTTGCTGTAGGCTAGCCACGCAGTCCGTGTGCACAAGTTCATTTCTGTGCTAACATGGACTTGGCTGCAGGTGAGTGAGTCCATTCCCATGCAAAAATGGAATAGTCCGCCGGGCCAGCAAGTCTAATATTTGAAGCCGAGTATACCAGAAATGGTATGAGATACAGACATAGTTACAATGGAATACTAATACGTACTTACACACGCCCTACTCATGGGTGTCATTTCGAATGACCTTAGTGACTTCGCAAAATATTCAATGACACAAAGCATCAAGCGGTCTCACTGCGACAGCCGAGCGTCTTGTCTACAATATTTTGGCACTGAATTTATTCAACAGTTACTGCAGGGCAAATAACTGCATCAGTATCACATTCGGCCATTGCTAATGACAACCATCGTGGAAAGTAACTACTTTTAGCAGTGCCATAAAGTTAGCTAGCATAAAAAAAACTCACCATCTTCACTGGTTTCAATGTCGGTTTCTTCAAACACAAACTGCCGAAGACTACGGAATCTACTGCTGCGACGTCCTGCATACACGGGTTTTACACTGTAAGACAGTCAATTCAGTTACAGCATATAGAAATGCTACTCCTGCTAGAATTGCTGTTTAACCGGCCAACTTTTCCAAAGTTAGTCCAGCAGAGGCAGAGTTTGATTACTGCCGGCAGTTATTAGACTGGATGCCTTCCAGTCACACAATCAACAGTATCAAAGCACTGTAATCAACTGAACAAAGCTAATTCTCCAATGAAATACAGAAAGCAACGAAAAATACAGTCTGTCCGAGAAAAAACTGCAATCCTCTGCATTTCATGACATAATAGCTAAATCTCAAGCGATTTAAACAACACTGGCAGGAAAGAATGCTGAGTAATTTTGCAAAATTTTGTCAGAAAAATTTGAATTTAGACTGAGATATTCACTATCGCAATTTTGGTACTGAAATCACAATTTCCAATGTTGTGTTTGAAAAACGGTAAAACTGACGACTGTGATTATCTCGGTCGGTTTCTCTTGCGATTCCATGCACTGATCAACAAGTTCCCAGCTGACTTTCTTGGCTGAGAACCAATTCCTGAACTGATTTTATGTATTTTCTTGTGCTCACCATACACTTTTGTCCTGCTGCCTTGCCTCCTCTCCACTGAGCCTGTGGCATCAATTTTTCAAATGTGATATCTGAAGCCAGACAAAGTCCAGGTTTTATCAGGAAGCTTGACGACTTTCCTTGCCCCATAGCCTTTGTACTTCCACAGTGCTTTAACTCTTTCGCTGCCCTTGGCGACTATAGTCGACACCGTTCCAGTGCTGTTGGCGACTAAAGTCGACAGGACGCCCTCAGTGCCGTTGGCGATGATAGTCGCCGTTTTTACGAACGTTAGGGGGATAGCCTGTTTTCAAATTTTTACCCCCAGAAACCCGGCACTGGGAGCCAGAAAATCGGCAGCGAAAGAGTTAATCAAAATTTTGTCTTCAGTCGAAAGTACCGTAATCTTTGCTTACGATGTCATTATGACGTAAAATGTTGACTGGAAGAATTACGCAGGTGCTGTAATGCTGGAAACTGTCGTTTTCAGTACCGAAAATTTGACAATTAATAACACTATCACTTTTTACTGATAAAATTTTGCACGATAAGTTATTCAACACCATTTCCTGCAAATTTTCTGTAAATTGGTTGTTATTTAGCTATTTTATTACGAAATACGTAGGGTTCCAGTTTTTCGTCAGACACATTATAAATTAATATATTTCCTGGGGATGTGCATTGGGCCCACTTGGAGGCCTCAGCACTGGGCAGCTTAATTGCTGCCTGCCCCGCATGGAAGAGAAGAGAGAAGAGGTTGTTATTTAGCTATTTTATTATGAAATACGTAGGGTTCCAGTTTTTCGTCAGACACATTATAAATTAATATATTTATGCTAAAATTACGTATCAAGGATACTTCAGACTACTGCATAAAATAAATTGAAGACCTTAGTGCGATAACAGATAACAACACAAAACAGATGTTTTCAGGACAGCGAAAAACCAATAAACTGTGCATGTTAATCATGCCAACAGTTGCTGTGTGCATGTTTATAGACAGCTATTCAACAGAAGCAAACGAACCTAACCCATGTTGTGCTGCTTGAAGCGCTAGGCAAGCAAAGTTAATTAATCGGGCAAAAACAGCACGTCTCGTGTTAGACAGCACGAAGTGACACGTAACCGACGACGTGTTCCGTGCAACAACTGCACAACTGATGTTCAATGTTGAGTTGACTGCGTGTAGCTAATGATCCACATGATTTTGCAGCATATGTAGTTTTATGACGTAATTTGACACTGTTTAACGATATGAATTAACAAGAGCTCAGCTAGTGCTGAGGTGGCCGACCGGAACGTGACGTGGTACGTTTTGTAAAACTCAGTCAGGACAGTAGTCACAAGTTTAACTGTTATATTTGATTAAAACTTCACACATTTGTGCGAGACAATTTCCACACAAAACCATGGGCTCAAAATTATCGTGGCACACAAATGTACTGGCTGTAAACAGAAAGAAATAACTGCATGTCACTTGTTCATCATCAAATCTAATGTAACTAAATAACATCCTCTAATTTACCAAACACACCTGACGGCCGGCACTTCACCACAGACAGGTATATCGTGCCAACAGTCAACACAATGACGACCGTTTAATGGCCTTTATCCTGGACAACCCGGTTGAGCCGGCACCAGAACTCTCAGAAACACTGAGACAATATACCACCCTAATTGTCCTCAAATTCCTCACAAGCACTCCCAACCTTCCCTCCCAGTCTACCTCTAGGGTCTAATACTAAGGAGAACCCAAGGAAACAGCTGAAAGAAACACGAAAACCAAAAGGCAAGAACCCAGGCTTCCTTCACACTCTCCTAATTCTGGCCAACAGAGCTAATATATATCTTAATAAACAAAGCAATACTCATCAAAATACAAAAAAAAACTGACAAAAAATGTATCCTCATCACGGTCTTAGTAGACATTATCTCTCGAATCGCTACAGCTCTCTTCCAACGACTTGTTAAGTTTATGATTTTAATAAAATTCTGGTCGTTTACGGTAACTGTTGATTAATTTTACTTAGCAACAGCTGTAATGCACTGTGATCACAATTAACCAGCACATAAAGTGGCCAATTTTACAACTTCTAGGTTCTGGGAAGGTATTATAACTGTACATACAGTATCTAGTAAACCCAATTCATAAAATATGTTTCACAATATCAACAGTTCCTACCCGACACATGTGACTTCTTCTTGAATATGTTCTGGCTCCGTGTCCTAGGTGCTATTCCCGATGGTCCAGCAGCTGGTTCCACTGATGACTTTTCTTCCCGGGATGATGACACTTCCACTCTTGACTTATTCCAGCCGTCTACCTTACTATGATGTTCTAACGAGGCTGCAGCAACATTGTCTCTGCTTAATACACTTTTCACACACTTCTTACCAACGTCTGCAGCCAATTGACTTACAGGTTCACTGGACTCAGGTGGACGTTCGTTCACTTCTGTCTTATCAGTATTTGTCCGTCTTCTCTTGGCAGAACTGGCTCCGTCACTATCCAACGACGCATCCAACACATCACCCACAATAGCAGCTGTCTGTCTTGCATGAAACATACTCGGTCTTGCTCTAATGACTGTCGATGCATGCAGCGGCTGTTCTGCTGATGTAGTAGATGGTCGTGCTATTTGACTGCCACGTAACTTTCTTGATGTGTAAGTTTCATCATCGGAAGATGGAGGTACTACAGCAGACAGTGGGCTGCCGTGAGCTAATCTCGCCAATCGGTCGAGCTCTTCATCATCTGTGACCTCGGCATCTTGCAGCTGACTGCTTGCAGATTCAAAACAGGTGTCATACTGCGATGACGTCTTTGCAGTCAAAGCAGTTTTTCCACTACTGCAGGATTCCATGATAAGACGTCTTGATGGCATGCTGGTCACTGAAGCTGTGGAATGCAACCTGCTGTGGAGTGGACGTGACGTACCAGCCGACGACTGGATATCAGCCTGAACTGCTACGTCACACTGCTCTCGCATAGATTTACCGTTCCTGACAGTTCGGAGTTTCCTCTGTTCGTGCTGTGACACTCCAGAACTTGTCTTTGAACTGTCTTGCATCTGAATTTTATCAAGTTTACGAGGTCTTCCACGTTTTGTCTGGCTGCTGTCCACATTAGCAGTTGTTGACAAATGAGGGCTAGACACTGTCAATCGCAGATTGTTTGTTCTCTGAAGATTACCAACTCTCTGATTCTTCTGGTAGGTGCTAATACGAGCTTTCTTGGACCACGGTAAGCCGTGGAATGTACGGTTATTTTGGTTTAACTTCTCGGGACTGGACCATGCCACGGAACTGCTTCTGGTACTCCTCGGAGAAGTTGTTATAGTATTTGATGATGGAGAACTCGGACTCTTCTTGCTGTCTGACGTATCTCGCACTGATGCTGTTCTGCTGCAGTCCTGCTTCTCAGCTGCTGAAGCTGGTGACTTCAATCGGGACAACCTAGTTGCAGAATCCACTGCATGCATCTCTCTTGCAGTGCTTTTCACTGGAGTACTGTTGTGCTGTGTAGATTCAGAACGATGTCTGGTGGAAAAAGTAGTATTATCTGAATTCAAAGACTTTGTACGACTCTGCTCTGGCACTAATGTCGTGTTGTTTTTCAGTGAGACTGTACCACTGCTGCCAGCGGGCAATCCTGAAGCATTGTTTGAAACTGATGGCTTCAAACCTTTCTCCGCACCAACCTCCATGTTTCTTCTCGACCGAAGCGATCTCGTGTTACTGGTAACAGCAGTCGTCGATTTTTTGGTGCGTCCAATTTCACCTTTTACAGTCAATGCCAAACAAATAGAAATAAATAATAGTACAGATCTTATTACATAAACTAACAAATTTAATTAGAATAACAAACAACAATGTAGCAAGAAACAGTGTCTAAAAATACTGTGCATTTTTGTTTTGTTTCTGTCATAACTTCATCAAATTTCCACGAAGTTTAATACGTTTTGGTAGGTAGATGGCAAAGTGGCTGAAATTGTATGCTATATATATATTTTCCACCAAACCTGACCGATGTCACTACACTACCTTGTTAAACGCGGATGTTCTAAATGTTTACCTAATGCTGCAGGATTAATGCTGCAGGATTTATTACAATCAGATTACTCATTTGGTGTCAAAGTGAAGAGGGCATACTGTCATGGCAACTTTCTTGCTTAGAAGCCACTACCAGACATTCACAGGTTGTCTGGAGACAATTTTTGTGTTTGAACAGGATGGCACCGCAGCTCATCGAGCACGCAACACCGTTGCTGTCCTGGAGAGAGACGTGAGAAACGCGTTGTCATCTATAAGCGCTTGTGTCCGCGTACGGGGCACATTTTGAGCACAAATTCTGACAATATTGAGCCCATCTGTCATGACAACTAATAACTCTGCTAAGATGCTACTGGTAATTCAGTCGTCAGATAGTTTGTTGCAAATAATGCATTTCAACATTATGGAACATCTAGGTTTCACAAGGTAGGATGGTGACGTGGGACAGGTCAGGTGGAAAATATTTATACAGCATGCAATTTCAGAGCTACTGTGCCATCTACCTACCAAAATTTATTAAAATCTGTGGAAATTTGATGGAAGTCATGACAGAAATAAAAATGCACAGTTTTTTGAGACACGGTGTATATATTTACTATGTCTAATGTATGTAATTAATGACTGACATATTAACATCACACTACAATTCTGGGCCCCGATTTACAAAGATTGCAACGAATTATCGTAAATTTATTGTAAACTGTCTCGTAAATTTCTCGTAAAAGAAAAAGTTACGAGCTCGTAAAATTATTGTAAAAATAGCGTAACCAAATTTACGAACAACATTTTACGAGTTCGTAACTTCCTCGTAACTTTTTCGTGTGTTTACATCTCGTAGCCAATCACGTAACAGATATTATTCACTTCGTCACAGCATCAATCGACAGACACACCATTGAGTTAGATTATCTAGGTCAATGCAGACACACCGACGACTGAGAAAGTCCACAATTATGGCCGATTGCCCACTGGAAAGAACCCGACGCAAAGAACTGCAACGCCGCCAAGACCTGAGTTTCGACGGGGATTGCAGCCGAACGAGCAGTAGGACGCT
>Ga0209149_1001444_pt1 | contig 12037 bp, 8 predicted proteins | sample WorMetTyACAVOLI2_FD_187423 | JGI IMG/M metagenome (GOLD analysis project Ga0209149, IMG submission 187423) | Marine gutless worms symbiont microbial communities from Max Planck institute for Marine Microbiology, Germany - Olavius algarvensis... ... | reverse complement strand
CATCGCTTGCAAGCATAGCGCGGCTCGAGCCTAGCCTAGATGAACTGGAATATTAATATATATATATATATACAGTGCCAGCCTTATTGTAACATTTGCATGTTTTAATTGTTTGTTAATAAATATCTTATACGTAACAATACGCCTAATGAATACCATACATGCCATATACAATTCAGTTTGAACGTTCAGCGAATTCGATTTCGTCCTACTCAGTCAATTTGGGTTTGACTGAGTGGACTAAGGCTGTACTTACAGTCGGATAGAGATAAAACTCTACATCTGGTCCACAGCCTCTCATGCAACCACGTCAAAGTGGTCTGGTACACAGCCTCTCATGCTCCCATGCAACCCCGTCAAAGTGGTCTGGTACACAGCCTGTCATACTCCCATGTAACACCGTCAAAGTGGTCTGGTCCACAGCCTCTCATGCTCCCATGCAACCATGTCAAAGTGGTCTGGTACACAGCCTCTCATACTCCCATGCAACCCAATGAAAGTGGTCTGGTACACAGCCTGTCATGGCAAACACCTGATTATGTACAAGACAAATCTACAGGGTGGGCCAAATCAAATGGGCCAGCTTTCATTGTTTTTTGTAACAACTGAAGCATGTACAAACTTAATGATTTTTGGTATGTATAAACAACATAAAGCAACGAGTGACAATATGTCAATTTTATTGTAATGAAAGTGTAAAGTGCTAGAGGACGCCACGTCTATCAGCTCATCTGATACAGGCTGATAATCATAAAAATTAGTGATCGGCTTAATATCAAAATAATGTCATACTGTACTCCAAAAAATATATCAACACACAATACGTAACAACAATGGTTGTACAGTACAGACAGTCAGTGAAACATTAATTTTATAGATGCATTCAATTGTTACAAGCAAAAATGAAACTGGACCCATTTAATTTGGCCCACCCTCTACATACTCCATTTCTAAACAATTCACCGCTGTTATACACATAAAAATAAACACTAAAAAACTGTAATAAAGATGTAACATTACAGCAGCTTAATAAATTCAGTTTATAAAAACATGAAATACATCAGAAAGAAAAATGAGGCAAAAATACAAATCAGACACATATACTAACCTGTCTGATGCCAGTGTAGTTGAATCAGTTAAAATATATTTTAAAATATTACAATAACTACCTTAATATGCATGGAAACCAAGGAAACCAACGCACATTTAGATTTAATGACAACTGATGAAACACAGCACGGTACAGACAATACATTAAGGGTCGGTTGCACCAATGTCACTTAACTTTAAGTAGAGGTTAACTCCGGCGCTAATCTCTACTTAGCGAAAATTTCGTTGCACCAACCACAATTTGCTCTAGGTCGAGGGCTAGGACCGCACTTAAGTTAAGCGGCAATTTTTCGTCACTTAAGTTAAGACGCCGTCTTAAAATGGAGAATTTATTATAAATACAAAGTTTTGCAACTATCTGACAAGAAACATTGTACTCACGGACTAGTAAACCATACAATAATCACAAATTTATACCATAAAACTAGTTATTTCATAGTAGGCCTAATTCTTAGCTTGCGCAAAATTGTACTATGCGGCCTATGCCAACCTAGCTAATTAATATTCATACGCCTGAGCTAGTGCGCTGTTTTCATCTGCTGCTGGCTCCCGGTAACCAATGAGAAGTGTAGTGTAATATGTTATCTTCCACTAAAGAGTCGCTAGGCCTATAGGTCAAGGCCATGCAAGCTATAGGCTATGAGCTGCTGTATACGCTGTACGGTACGCACGCACTATTTGCAACTTGTTTACATCTGTCATCCGAGCAGCCAATAGGAATAATCATAAGATTGGAGGCGTGCTTAAAACTCCACTGAACTAATCAAGCATTAATTTGCGTCGGTGCAACGAACGCGAGATTAGTGACAATTTTATCTCCGCTTAAAGTTAATCCGAGATTAACTAAGTGGCGATTTAAGTAGCGTTGGTGCAACCGGCCCTAAGTGTTAAATTTATACTTAGAATAAAGATATTAAATAAAAGAATTAAACTAATCTTTTAATCATTCTACACTACCGAGCTAAATACTGACAATCAGCATAAATTCTCAAATATAGTAATTACTAAATTAACTAATAAGCAACAGCTTAATGATAATGCAAAACCACTTCAGAAAAAACTGCAACATATGGTAGCAACTGATCACTTTTAAACTGTAGTTGCATAAAGGAAGACATTGAGTTTGCAAAATGAACTATGACAAAGCTGCTCAAAAACAGTGAAAACTAAAACACAAGAAAGTAACACAGCTCCAGTTAACACGACTCATAGTCACAGCACACAAATATTTACAGCTTAACAAGACAACACTTAAACACTATGCAGTCTCCCGGTCACGGTTGTCTACAAATACAAACGAAAAATTTCCAGTAAATATTGAACATTTTCCAGGAGACATTTAACAATTCCAGTATATTTTCACGTTTTTTCAACCTTCTGAGATAAAGCGAGATATTGGCTGTAGATCTCACATTCTTGTATAAAATGCTCCCGTTGACCCAGGTGGAACTTCAAGCAACCCCAAAAAGCATTGTCATACTGCACCATAATGTAATCCTGCTGCAAAGATTTGACAAAAGTAGAGTGCAGCATCTTTGAGACCTCGCTTCATACTGAAAACTTTCCTGGAGGAACCATTTAAATCCTGGAGATTTAACCGAGTTATTTCCATTTCAGTAGATTTCCAGCATTGTAGACACCCGGCCACTTGACAGCTCAAATGTGCCCATCTGCAACGAGCAAGTTTTTCAGCAGCATTTATGTCTACAGGTCTCAAGCAGAACTGAACACACGCTGCCTCAACACATAACAGCAGCCATCCTGGATTAGCACATTATTTCCTAAGCCCATTTATAAAATGTGAGTAACCACCAAATATACTGTACAGACATACATTATTACAGTAAAGTTCGTACTTAACAGCACAATTAATTAAGTAAGATTTTGAGATTGTGCACAAAAATAAGAAATTTGTTAAATATCATGCAAAGTACATATGAACAAGACTGAAACAAGAACATCTTTCATATACTTCAGCAACAAAATCCACATGCGACATAAAATGCAACATTCACAAACAAACCATGACAAAATGCTCCAAAATCTAAAACAGTCTATTAAAACATTTCAAAATTGTGATATCTTTTTCACAATTTATAACCATGATCGTTACATTAGTACTTGATGTTTTACTTATTTGACACCATGTAACGAGCATCTAATCAAGCAGACAATCCTTGTGAATAGTCGTAGAAAATTTCGTAGATATAGTTTTGTAATATAGCATTAAGTTGCTGCTAAGAAATTGTAGTTTATACCGTACAATGCTGTTAGCTCCACCCTGTGTCTAATCAATATTACACATGACATGTACTTAGTATAAGAAAGAACCATCAGATGGTTTGGACATGTTTACAACATGAAGCAGAACAGACATCTGAACAACACCGCGAAGCAAGTCAAGAAACAAGACAAAGAAAGAACTCAACTGACCACCAACAGATGGTGTTTGCGAGGACTGGACACTGACACAGCCACTGATAAAGAGCAACAGCTTACTAAACTCCACTATTATACTGTCAGACTAGCACAGCTTTGTCACTGAATGCAATATGACGTCTAAGACAAGGTAATGAATCAGCTCTGATAAGACAACCTCAACAAACAGAACTGCTCTCACCTCACCTTTTCACAATAAATACCATTTTTTCTACTCAATGACTAAAAATCAATTACATAATTAAAATTGTAGAGAAATACCATATATTCCCATGTATAGGGCAATCTGCATATAAGCTGACATCTTAGAGGCTGAAAAATGGCAAAAATTGGAGATTCAACCCCAAAAAGAGCATTTAATTTATTCCCAGCTCACTTTTGCTTGAAGTTAGACGCCTGGCGGAGGTTTGTGCAATGTGCTCTCAGAGCAGTCTAGTTGATACATCTAATTTATACGTAAATATTGCCATTTTTTGTCTTTCTACAACAACAGTAGTACTACTAGGCTGATATGTCATTCAGGGTATCCCCTCTTTTTCTGCATGACTTTTCCGTTGACCAAAATGACACAAATCCATAACCAATCGGCATTGAATCAGCGACAGTTGTGGATTGTCACCGACAGTCTGTGGTGACAGAAAATCAGCTGCTTGTTGAAAGTCGTTGCAAGTTGTCCACAGTTGTCGGGATTCAACACAAAGTGAATCATTTGTTTTACGTTACGGTTAATAAATTGCACAAATAGTTACAAAAATTACGCAACTTTACAATCATTTTCCATCACTTTCCATAATCTGTGTTATTTTCCATGACTTTCCAAGCCTGGAAAATGGCCTTATGAAATTCCATGACTTTCCATGATTGTGGAAACACCATGGTCGTATTTCCCTGACCAACAAAATTCCTGACTATCCATGACCCTAAATTTCCTAACTGTCAAGGTCGATAAGAACCCCGTATAAGTTAAAAAGCATACAGATATAGAAACGGTCTCTTGCCCATGCAGTACATGTTTTTGATATGCTCGAGCGCTGGCGGTAAGAAATACGCCACGAGGAGGAGCCGAGTGACGTATTTCTTACCACCAGCGCTCGAGCGTATCAAAAACACATACTGCATGGGCAAGAGACCGTTTCTGTTTTTATTGCTACTTTACATGCGATTTTTAACAATATTTTACGCAAAAAAACATGGGACTCTCCTTTATTGCGGATTACAACAGTGAGCGAGTCTGTTGATGGGGCGTGTTCTTAGAGTCAGTCAGACCGATGGGATCAATTCTGTTTGATGTATTTCCATTTTGAGTGATTTTCTGTCATATAACGCTTGAACGCTCATGAGTTATTGGCTTTTGTTTATATTTTTGTTGAATATACATTGCCACGGCAATCATCTATAGCGAACCGAGTCCTTCATAAGCGCCAGCGCAAACTAATCGATCGTCACGTGAAGATTCTTCTGACCACTTATTTCAGAACGACGTGACGTGAAGTTAACGTGAAGTTAAGTTGAAGTTAATGACGTGAAGTTAACGTCAGCCATTGGTGAACGGCTGACGTTAACTTCACGTCATTAGTTACGTCATTAATAACGTGCCCTCACTGCATTTCGTTTACGGTCGTGCCTTGGTGATTTGCAAATTACAGCGTATTTTAAAGGGATTTACATCACTAGTGGCACAGCGAGTGTTTTTCGACGATGCGAATAATGCAACTTGCAAATCGACGGTTGGTTTGTCGCATTCCGTGCTGCCATTCGCAGAGATTATTTTTGGCTTCGGCTGTAAACGTACCATAGGCGCATATACATGCGTGCAATACAGCCATGCAATACGGATTTGTATTGCACTGTTGCGACATCATGGCATGGTGTACTGCATCGTAAATTAGCAATAAAAGCACAATATTCTTAAACATCGAAGAAAAGCATGGCACACACTATGCTTATCACACTGGCTACTAGCAATTTTGCTCAGCAGAAAATAGCACTAGCAATACTCGAAACATTTGCACATACACATGACTTAATCAACAACTGACTTCAACCACTCCTACTGCATTGCTAACATACATCTGGACATAAATATATCACTATTATTTGAGATAAAACGAGCGACCAGGATCGTCTCTGTTTCAGTAACGCTGTACAAGACTGTGTCCGAAAAGCTTCTGACAATGACGACGTCTTCCATATTAACAGATACGTTCTGTCAGCTGCCTCTGAAAAGACACCACCACAAAGTAATAAACAAGTGGTAACGGTGAGAACTAGAGACGTTGAAATTGTTTTTCTCAAAAACCAAGCTTTTCTCAATTACTATGACATCACAGTGACTCATTAAGCTCTGCTGTGAAGCTTGGGCTGCTGGGTTGCTATGACGTAACTCAGCAGTGGTGAGCAGTGTACTGCATGCTGGACTACTGCTGCTGAGTTGGTGATGTGTGCAGTTATATTTAAGTTTAAAACAAGATCTGAATGCACAAATTTGACGCGTGTTCTTTCGCACTCATAGATAAACAGTTTACACAGTCTCATCACAGGCATTACCGTTGCGTGTGTTCTTTCGCACTCATAGATAAACAGTTTACACAGTCTCATCACAGGCATTACCGTTACGTGTGTTCTTTCGCACTCATAGATAAACAGTTTACACAGTCTCATCACAGGCATTACCGTTACGTGTGTTCTTTCGCACTCATAGATAAACAGTTTACACAGTCTCATCACAGGCATTACCGTTGCGTGTGTTCTTTCGCACTCATAGACAAACAGTTCACAGGCATTACCGTTGCGTGTGTTCTTTTGCACTCATAGATAAACAGTTTACACAGTCTCATCACAGGCATTACCGTTGAATAATCAAAGCTAATAAAGCTATTATTTCAGACTTATGTTTCCCATTCAAATTGTGTAACAAAATTGGGCCTAATATTTATCATATATCATATATATATAAGTTTATTAGTTTATATATTATATACTAAGTTCGTATAGCAGTATATGCCTAGAGACGGCATTGTATAAGTTGTAAATCAAGTTAAAACACTTGATATTTCAGTAGCCACAACTGCGTTGACGTTCAATTGAATGGCACAGATGAAGCAACGTGCATGAGACCACTGCTTCATGCATTCTTTCATGACAATGGCGGGCAGCATGTGAAGCTGTTGACTTATCTACAAATGCTCTTTAGTTATGGCACTTGTTGTCCATCGATGGATGTAAACATGTGCACCGTGCCCGACCCAAATTGGCCAATTTATGACCGATCACCGTACACAAAGAACGACTGTAAACTGGGTGGGTGGAGAGCTAGGCTTAGCTTGCGGCATGTGCAATGACTATCAGCAAGCCGTTTACACACGGCCACTCAGCGACTACTGCAGCCAATGTAGTATTCACACATATTATGCATATTTACTGTTGTCACACTGACATGTTTTGTGCACTCTCACAGCATGACGTACACATCGCGACGTCACAGGCCTTTCACTGTTGCTGCCCACAGCTCAACAGACTGTACGCATACGTGTCTTTTAGTCTGAGCTAGACATAAGCTGATCCCCACACTTTAGGTATCAAATTTTGGCGAAAAATTCTTGGCTTATATGCGAGTATATGCACTGATTCCTTTAGTACTGTAATCCACAGCACAGTAATAAGGCAAAGTCAGCAACTGCAATGCCACGGTTAACTGTGACTGGGCGGTTAACTCGGTGTCGTGTTGCAAGAAGCTCGGTCAACTGACCATTTGGTTAACTGTCCGTCATGCAGTGACCGACCTATTAACCTAGAAACGGAGCACATGATTGGTTGCTGCGGTCACGTGACAACCGCGCAACGAGAGGTTGTTTATATTTACGTTAGCAACTATGGCCAGCGAAGGCTGCAGCCTGCAGCACGCGAACAGCGCTACGCAGCCAATTATGCAGACTTGCAGATGCCCATAGCCTAGTTCGAGCAGTGCGCCATTTTCTTGTCATTGTAGACGAACTTATGAATGAAACGAAATGGATTTTGTAAACAAGTGTAGTTTTACATTCACTTCATCCATCAAGCACTGCACGACGCTCTTCGACAGTCAGTAGTGTTCTCAGAACGTCATTTCATCGTAAGTGTCGAACGGATTTGCTACTGGTAATAGTTTACGCTCACTGATCGGGAAAAAAGTTACAAAATTATCGAATACGACGAACAAATCGACTGACTTCATGTACTTACAACATTAACCATTTGGTTAACCGGCCGATGGAGCTCGGTCAGGGTTAAGTTAACTTTAACCGATGGTCAGGGCTTCTTGCAACGCGCACACACTTAACCAAATGGTTAACCATTTGATTAAGTGTGTGCAACGCGCCCTTAGTGCAACATAACTGTGGCATCACAGAATGCTATGACAATACACAAAAGATGGCTACTTAAAACCTCTCATACAACAATCCCAATACTTAGCCTTAATTGTTAGTATGGATTTTGGTAAAGCTAGGTATACATAAAATATGCTGTTACTTATAATCATTACACATGTAATGAAACTGACATTGTGTATAATATAAAATGCAAGAAACTGTATACAGAGTACAGACGAGTGGTTCGAGCTCCTTCTTGTCAACGAGACTGTACTCTGCCACAAAGTAGTAGAAGTGCTTGTAACACGTGTTGACATGCGGCTCCTAGATCAACCAACACTGTCATCAACTCACACAAGGCACAACACAACTGAACATTGTATAATTTCACTCATATTTCTACATACATGTGAGTGTCTAAACACTAGTACCGCCGTCTTGAAGATGATCCTTTGACACACAAGCAGCCAGTGTACATGAAGGAGGACTGGTGTGATGTGATCACATGATCACTATGACAACCTCCTTACATGACGACCATTCTACAGCAACAAGAGGCGCTTCAGATGGATATCAGCAACTCCAGCTGGACGCTTCAGCTGACACATTTGCTAGTAGGATAAGCAGCAGTCAGCAGCAATGTGTGCAACCACGATCAGCTGAGCATCAAGCACTACACAGAGGTGTCATCAATATCCACAAGTGTCGCATGCTCAACCACATCAACAGGGTTTTGTCGGCATTAAGCTTGAGCTTGTTCTGTGTAATCCACAGGTCAAAAAGCTCCACACACTTTGCAAGATACCGCAAGAAATCTATGGTAAAGCAAAAAAGACAACTTTCTCATGATTTCTCGCTATCCATCCCGTTGCCATGGCAACATGTATGCTTCACTCACAGACGTTCCCAGTCTGCTGCGAAACCATTCACAAATGATGTCCATTTGTTTACGTTTCCGCATAGGGGTAGTTGAGGGTTGTGGAAGGTTTTGCAGCAGAGGGAGTACTGTAGACCACTGTGAGCAAATCAATGTTCGACTACCAACACGTATCCGTAGCCATATTGTGGGCACAGCTAGCAGACTGTAGACGGCAAAATTTTTGCTTGCCAATTCTACGAGTTGCCAGCCTCGACTTTACAAGAATCTCGTAGAAATAAAAGCAAAAGACACGCCTCAGTGTAATTAATATTTTCCTTTACAAATAATGTTACATAAAACTACATCTGAAGATGAAAGCCAAACTCACCGCCCCAATGCCAACGAGTTTGTCAAAATGGTGAATATAGACATGGACAAATACACGAAACAGACGTGTCATAATCTTCTTCACGCTAGCAATGTAGTTCCGTGGAAATGGTACACCTACACACATCAGTGTCACAATCTTATTCACGCTAGCAACGTAGTTTCGTGGAAATGGTACACCTACACACATCAGTGTCACAATCTTATTCATGCTAGCAATGTAGTTCCGTGGAAATGGTACACCTACACACATCAGTGTCATCAGTGTTATAGTGGTCTCGCAGTAACATTTGTTACTTTGGTCACTCTAATCCTCTTCTGATTGATTGATTGATTGATTGACAATCTTCTTCACGCTAGCAATGTAGTTCCGTGGAAATGGTACACCTACACACATCAGTGTCACAATCTTCTTCACGCTAGCAACGTAGTTCCGTGGAAATGGTACACCTACACACATCAGTGTCATAATCTTCTTCACGCTAGCAACGCAGTTCCGTGGAAATGGTACACCTACACACATCAGTGTCACAATCTTATTCACGATAGCAACGTAGTTCCGTGGAAATGGTACACCTACACACATCAGTGTCATAATCTTCTTCACGCTAGCAATGTAGTTCCGTGGAAATGGTACACCTACACATATCAGTGTCACAATCTTCTTCACGCTAGCAACGTAGTTCCGTGGAAATGGTACACCTACACATATCAATGTCCTCCATTTTCTGACACAAAGCAATAAATAAAGTAAAGTAGACGTAGATTTGTATAATACACCATCGTGAACACGCCTCCGATGCTTCCCTTACTTTAGCACTGATCTCTGTTTTAACTAACCATCAGCCAAACACCAGTGAACACTGAGACCACACACACAAGCTAGTGCATCACATTGTGTGATGATTACTCCCAAGCTTTTGCTGGTACTCAAGTGCTTACCCACGGAGGGATGGCCAGGCTGAGTAGACCTGGATGGCTGGTTTTGTACCAAGACGGTTTACTCGCCCTACGATGGTTACCCATCATGGTACTAACTGGGACCGGCATAGTGCACTAAGCCAAACTTGTTACCAATGAACTCAACAGAACAAATGCCAAGTCCAACCATGTAATGACTGAATGATTAACATGTCCATAATGACATGTCGCTTATCGGGCACATTGGACTAGAACTTAAACCGTGTGGACTTGGAGTTGGAATCTGGCATTAGATTCATACTCAAATTCGTAATCTACAAGATGATAAAGTGTTTGGTGACACAGTGACAACAGTTGGGCACAGCTGGGTAATGAGATTGGTCACCCTTGTGCCTCTGTCACCAAGCAGTATATACATAAAATATCTCACATTAATGTTATATACAGGCAAGTATGCAAGTTGTTACAGGGCAAATATACACCACAAGTTGCCAGTAGGCAATGAGTGGTATATCTGCTTGTTTCTGCTAGGTCAATAAGCCACTCTTGTGGTATATATTTTGCCCAGTAAAAACTTGTGTACTTGCATATAGTAAATACTGGCATACTTGGCCATATGTAACATTAATCTGACACATTTTATTGTTAATATACATTATTAAGCCGCTGCTCATGACAGCGACAGTGGCTTAGTGCATCGATGCTGTACATCTGTTCGTCTGTCTGCCGCCAGAATGCAAAAAACGCGATTTTCCCAAAACCTAAGCAATTTAGAGCTATAGTCTCTACGGACGACCAATAGGAAGTTGTACATAGGCTTTTCAAAGAACCCATTATTGGACCCCTAAAATCCAAGATGGCTGACATCCGCCATCTTGAAAATTGACATGACGTCATTTTTTCTGCCGAGGGTGGTCCTATTTGGATAAATTTTGCAGACTGGTGCAGAATGTCATGTCGACTGCGGTGATATGGTCGAAATCGAAACCAGATGTAGAATTCCAATATGGCGGATGTTTGGGCGAATTCAATCGCAAGACATCCCAGAGCCACCTGCCGAATTCAATGTCATGATCCCAGAGCTACGTGTCACACTGCAGGGTGCTGCAACCGGGCGAATTCAATGGCATGTCATCCCAGAGCCATGCATCACATTGCATGGTGCTGCCACTTGGTGAATTCACTGTCATGCCACATGCCACATTGCAAGGTGCAGTCGTCTGGCGAAATCAATGTCATGATCGTGCCACATTGCAGGGTGTAAGAATACCATCCGGCATATTGCAAATCGTATTTCGCCATATTTTATTTTATTGGTTTTATTTTAATGCAGCTTGGGTTTTGATGAGTGGCTGCTTTCGTATTGTTTCCGATACACTTGTTACAATTAAAATAACAAAGAGAACTAAAAAACTGCAAGATCATTTCTTCAGGACTTGTGTACAACTGAGCTGCCTAACTGGGGATGTTAAAGGATGTTCTGAAAACCAATGTTTGATCTGACAATCTGATCCTTGGAATTTTCTGTTTGACAACAGCCAGCGGAACCACGTGTTGATTTTGTTGACGCCATAATGCTATCACGCCAAGTGATCGCTTCGCTGCCCCGCAGAGTTCACACATCAAAGCAATAACCCGACTGCATGCCGGCTGTCTCACACGGCCTCCTGGTTGGTTTTGCAATGTGGTATGCTTCCCGCTTCAGATTTCCATCAAAGCAGACTTCAAACGAACAGAGTGACATGCCGACAGAGCGATTGACCAGCAAGGCCACCAAAGTGGTGCAGTCGTGACAGTCGTCATGTCTATACTCGGGTTGCAGCGGTTTATCTCGCGCTAGCACTGAGTAGTCCCCGGAGTCAGTCGCTAAGCTGTTAGCAACTGACTTGGTCTGTTATCGACTGACTTAGCGACTTTAGTGACTAAGTCGATAGCTTAGCGACTGACTAAGTCGCTAATCTTTAACGACTGA
>Ga0209149_1001443_pt1 | contig 12041 bp, 8 predicted proteins | sample WorMetTyACAVOLI2_FD_187423 | JGI IMG/M metagenome (GOLD analysis project Ga0209149, IMG submission 187423) | Marine gutless worms symbiont microbial communities from Max Planck institute for Marine Microbiology, Germany - Olavius algarvensis... ... | reverse complement strand
TTGTAAAGCGCTGCTGGTCACGAGTCTGACTCATGTAAGTGGCGCTATAGCAAGTGTCCAGACCTATACCTTTACCTTTCCGCCACCAGTGATCTTGACCTTTTATCTGTTGACCTCAATGTTGTTCTGCTAGTAACTCTTGGCGTGGGTAACCTCTCGTATCTAAGTTTGAACGATGTACTGTATAGTTTTCCAGTAATTAACTATAGACACTGGACAGACAGACGGACAGACAGACAGAGGGACGGACGGGGTGTAACGGTAATGCAGCCTCCTAGTGAAGGGCCGCATAATCGAACTAAAACATACCAGAAATACCAGCGTGTGAAGGTAGCTGCAGAGAGAAGGGTGATACAGCTGCTGCCGGCGGTGATGACGCAAAACTGACGTCACGAGGACCGTAACCAACGACCTGACCACTCGTCATCTGCTTACGCCACCGTGCTCGTCTGTTACTGAACCATACCTGACAAAATATCGTAAAATATATTGCAGATCCAAACCTACACGTCTCTATGATTCACTAAATTCAAACAAAAACGTATTCATCATCATCGTCATCGTAAAACATTTGTAGTGCACCTATTACGTGACGAACGTATGAGCATTCCATTGTCAAATTGATAAAAAAAATAAAGCAGATACATAAATCGGAAAAGCAAGACTGAAATGTTTCAAGTTTTCACCGATCTCCTGAAGTCAGCAAAGTTGGACTCGTTTGTTATCAGCATGCCTGCGCGTATCGCACTCATGCCGGTATTGTTTTTACTCAGTGGTCCAAAAATTAGTTTTTCGCCCCGTAGAGGCGACACGTTGCCCCAATAAACGTGAAATTTGGCAAGGGGAGCGGACCGCAGGTCTGCTCTCCCATGCCAAATTTCACGTTTATCGGGGCAAAAATGTGGGAATACAGCCCCCAAAACTGTCAGAATTTCGAATTTTTGTCAGAAATTTGTGCCTGAGGAGCGACTCGTTTACATTTCTACGAAATTCTCAGCGTTTGTACGCGTTGACAGGTAGCTTTTATGTTTTAGTTTGGTCACTTTCGACAGACAAACACTCAAGTTATAAGCATTTTCCAGCGGTGGGGGAATTTTCCCACACATTTTCAATAGCCCGTAGCGGCGAAACTACTGATCGGATCAAAAAGTGTTAGGGAGATTGACAAATGGGACGGAGCTCCTCTATCACCGTGCCACGTATGGCGGGGATCGTTCGTCGCGCGCCGGCTGAGGACGAAAAAAGTGTGATGTTTAAAAAAACAGTATCAGTAGTTTCGCCGCTACGGGCTATTGAAAATGTCTGTCTGTTTTTGTCACGCTTTGGATTGACGAAGTTTGTGATAACGGAAACGGTATGAAGCAATATAATTTTCAAAACAATTATAGTGTCATTGCACAGAGGAGTGTGCATTTGTATTCAACTTTTTCTGTGAACCCCAAATGTTTTTCCTTATGGTCAAATTTATACCAAAAAATTGTGATTTTTTGAGGTTTTTGAGGCTGTAGGTCAACATTTTTTAAAGCCAGAACGGTGAAATTTGGCACGAGGGTGCGGACCTGGGACTCCCCCAGCCAAATTTTATAAAAGTCGCTCAAGGGGGTATACCCCTTTTGGGCAAATTTATACCAAAAATTACTAATTTCGGCGATTTTGGCATTTTAAAAGTGACAATGGTTAAACTTGGCACGAGGGTGCGGGCCTGGGATTACCTCCCCATGCCAAATTTTGTAAAAAAAATCGCTTAAAGGGATATATATCCTTTTGTGGCAAATTTATACCAAAAATTACCAATTTTGGTGATTTTGGCGCATGTAATCCCACATTTTTAAAGCCACAACCGTGAACTTTGGCGTGAAGGTACGGACCTGGGACACCCTCCCCACGCCTAATTTTGTAAAAAAATCGCTCAAGTGACCTGCCGATATCGCATTGCTCCGCGAAGGTGATGCCTATTGCTTTCTAGTTTTGTATTGCTTTTGGTTGTTTATGTTTGTTATAATGTTTGTAACGTTGTTTGTAAGCACCTTTGTTGCTATCAGTATTGCAGCTGCGTGTGGTTGTGAAACCGTCGGAATTGATCGGCAACGGCACATCGATCATTCCACGAAATTTTCGGCTAAATGGAGTCAACATCTACGACACTAGGACGAAAATGCGGTGAAGTAATATTAACTAGCGACACCTGGGGAACGTGGATATACTAGCGAATGTCGATCAATTGCTGTTGTGAGCTGTGTTTGTCGCGCGTATGGCACTACAACTTGTTTCGTTCTATCGCAGGCTCGTGTGCCGAGTGGGTTAGGCTACTGGGGTTGTTACCCCCAGAAAAAACTGCGAAAAAATGATGGGTCGCCTATAAGTTCAGTTTTAACTGAAAGTCAGAGACATTTTCAGCGCCTCTGATTCGTTCACGATTATGGCGCTTTATAAATTTACTTACTTACTTACTTACTTACTTACTTTCAAGCTACGTACGTTTGGTGCTGGTTGCTAATCTGGAATAATACACAGTGATGCTTGTGTCATTGTCAGATGCTTATTTTAAACTGAAAAATCGTTTGTCGGCGGGGCTCCGCGCGGACCCCAGATGAAGCGCTACCCCGGATCCCCTAGCTGGGAAAGGGAAGGGAAAGGGAAGAAAGGGGAGGGCAGAAGGGAGGGGAGGGCGGGAAGGGGAAAGAAGGGCAAGGAAGGGAGGGCTAATCCATAAATATAAATCATGGCTACGGACTTGTTCTATCGAACGTAATGTATAAAGATGTTCATTGTCTCTAACCTGTATCCTGGCTTCAGAGAAGCCAGTACGTCGAGCGAGGTCTTCGCGGGTGTAGATGTCGGGGTAGTGAGTTCGTTCGAACGCTCGTTCGAGATGTTGTAGTTGATCGACGCTAAATGTCGTCCGGTTTCGTCGTTGTTTGCGCTGCGAGTCGTCCACGCAAACTTCGTCGTCGTCGTCGTCGTCAACATCCGACACGTTCTCTATAAGTGCCACATGAAAACAGATCATCGTATTAATAGTAATAACAGTTGAAGAAGAAGATGAAAAAAAATAATAAGAAGAAAAAGAAGAAGAAGAAGAAGAAATATCGCACTGCGGAAAGCTGGTCCGCCTCCTCTTCGACTTTGGCGTCGTCAACACAATAATAATAATAAAACGACAATTGTAAACTACAGGTTTCGACGGTCGCACTCCGTTGACGACAATTGACAATTGACAACACTTGTGCTGCGACGATGGTCTCTGTTGACAACAACTGTGGTCTGACGCCAAGTCAAAGAGAAGGCCGTAGTAATATTAGCACATAATATTTTTATTTGAAAGCCGAATGTCTCCTTATGGGGCGATGGGAGGATCTGAATGCGGCAACAGAATCGGCGGTGCCAACTATGGATGTGTCTTGTTCAGTAGTTGAGATATGACCACAGGAAGGACGACAAACTGACGACGACGGCCCAACGCTGACAAGCAGACCATATCGCATATCTGTCCGTTAAGCCCTCATCACAGCGCCGGACAGGACTCAACTCAACTCAACTCAACTGGCAGTTGAGTTGAGTTGAGTTGAGTTTTAAAAAGTGACCACATCGCGTCGGGCGATGTGATCACTCTGGACACACAGCCAATATTCAGAATCGCAGAACTTGTGACAACTGGACCAGTTGAGTTGAGATGAGTCGCGGGTTATGATCACAGCGCCTAATCGTACTCAACCAGTTGAGTTGAGTTGAGTCCGGTCAGGCGCTGTGATCAGGGCTTTAAAGCGGGCCAGCAAAAGAGGCGTCTTTGCGTTTAAGTGTTGAACGCGTATGTGGCCAACAATTTTTATTCTCGTCTGTTCTCGATCCTCTGTACGCCGTCTTTCGAAACGTGAATGCATCGTAAAGCTGCTGTCGGGGCAAGCGTTATAGTAACAGTTTCTTAATGACATAATGTTTGGTTTGTGAGACTCTGCTGAAACAGCACGACCGACGGACCGATGCAGTCTCTCCAGTTTGGTAGGCGGAAATGATGACGTTTTCTCACAAGTCCATCGACAACGATTGATAGTCAAATCAGTGGGGAACAGCAGATGGTGGACGTCGTCGTGGAGAATTTCAACTCAAAGCCTCAGGCAGCAGCGATCCACAAAACATGTTCACGCATTGCCGATGTGTTCCATCACGTCCAAGATGCAGACCGATGAGCCGACACAAGACGTCAGGCCGAGATAATAAGCGATACAAGCGACGCAGACCGCATCTTATCTGCAGCATCTGAGACCGTCCTGGTCCCACCCTGACTTCCACTGGCCAGTGCAGCTCGGCTCTCAATGGAGCACGAATATGAAACCTGCAGTATAACTGAGAATAACTTTTGATATTCCTATTTTTTCCCATTCCCATTTCTGTGAACTCATTCCCATACCCATTCCCGACACCTGTGAATTTTGATCTTTATTGTCATTCCTTCCCAATTCCCTATGTGTTTTTATTGTTTTTAAAGTCGTAAAATCGCACAGTTGCACATCAATGAGATGAAAATTAAAAATATTCTTATTATATCCCATTCCCACTCTCGTATACTTCAAGTGCCACAAATGTACAAAGAATACACCTTTGTTTTCGCTGTAAAACTACACACTTTCCAAACTTTATTATGCCTGGTCATAAAAGTGTTTAAAATGTGTTCAACATCAGCACTCAAGTTTCGAAGCAATGCCGCTACAGCCATTAGTCAGTTCAATTTTGTGGATTCATTTATGGAACGATTTGTAAATCTTGAGTTTGTTGTCCATAGGAATGACATTCCTGTGAAAACTGGGGATCATTTCCTATCTCGTAACTAATTTAATTTTTGTCACATTCCGGATTTTTGGTGGGATTCCCACAGGATTCCCATTCCGAGTATTAGCGGTATTATGTTCAGATATGTTGCTGTTAAGTGACATAAACTTTGGTCTCTCTTCAATCGGGATACATTGTATATGTTATGGGCTAAGATAAGATCAGCAAGCAAACGAATTTCTGGCAATATCAGTGCACAAATCGAAAGCCGATGCTACCTACACACGTGCACGCCAGTCCCATGCAACCAACATTAGTCAGTTCAGTATGAATGGCAGCATTGCCGACTGCAATTACCTTAGAGATTTCACTGAGTGAACTGTATAGCAGTAAGCCATTTACGGCGAGAATAGACGCAGGTACGTAGGCTTATACAACATGGGATCGTGCTTGATAAGGAGCGACACTCCATCGCGGGTGAGCAATCGGAGAACGTTCGCTGAATAACTTGCAATCGTGCAGCGTGCCTCGTGGGTGACACGCGATGCGATATCAAGTAAACTACGTTCTCGTTGATCAATCAGCCATCATAAGTGGTAAAGTACTGTTCTTCAAATAGACGAAGACACTGCAGGCGTGTTAGAACCGCGTCCAATGCGCACTCTTGTACGGTTAATTAATGTTTATCCAATCACATTATTACAGCTTCGGCTGTGATGTTCATCACTGACCCAAGTCCGGCACCATTTCATCGCATTAGAGGTTTCACGACGATGCGCTATATAAATCGACTTTTTACTTACTTACTTACTTACTTACCACGGCTGCGGGCGATCTTCTATCGTAATGCCGATAAATAACTATATTAATGTTAATATTAATAATGACGACCACCATGATGGTAATCCCATGTTTGCACAACACCGTGAAATCTGAATAGGCTTTAGTGATGTTTTTATTAACGAAAACGTAAATAGAAATTACCGTAAACTACAACGTCACTCTTTCACTCTTACGCCGAGACAGATAACGCACGATGTCCACGTTTGGCGTAACGTTTCGTTGAATATTAGTCGTGATAAGTGCTCGCGCCAATCAGCTATGGAGTTCGAATCAAAGAAGTGCGGCAGACAGAAAACAGAGTTGGAACATGGGAGTTTTAAAAGTGTTGAATCAATAAGTGTCGAAGTAGCAAATGCTTTTCCACACCATTTTCCCTCATTTACCATACCCACATTTCAGTCTTATGTACGTTACGTTACGATTACGATGTGCTCAAAACTGACTGTAGCGACAGCCTTCTGCCGGCTTAGACAGCCTTTATCGCGTTTATAGACGCCACCAGTGAGCTCCCCAAGCATAAATTTCATGGGGATGAATTTTTCACGGGGGAGAAAACATAAGTGACACCCTTGGTGGCAGGGTCATGTGACCTTGACCTTTGATATTCCGACTTCCTAAGTTGATCGTTTTATGTCCTTGTCACGCAGACCACTTGTGCCTATTTGCAGCAAAGTCGGTTCACTCACTTTCAATTTATCTTGTTCACAAGTTTGGTAAAGGCCGCATTCCATTATTCTAGCCAGCTCTGCAAACAAGGTCGCAAGCAGGTCGAAAACATGTCGAAAGCCAGCTGCGAACTTGCTTAAAACGTTTTTTTACATTCTATTTGTCTAGCACCCGCATGAACCTGCGAACCTGCTGCGGTTCGCGACCAGGTTTTCGACAGAAAAAGTCGAAAGCTGGTCGAAAGCATGTCGCAAACCAGCACGAACTTGTCGAAAACCTGGCTGCAAACCTGGTCGAAAACCAGGTTTGCAGCCAAGTTTGCAGCTGGCTAGAATACGGCCTTAACGGACGAACGGACGAATGAACGGACGGACGGACAGACGGACAGGTAGAAAACATTATACATCCGACCATTCTCTAGACTGGCGGAGGCATACGCCGTATATAAAGACACAATGCAGCTAATGTACCGTTAGAATGCCGACTCGAGTTGTGCTCTTCGGGTTCAGTGACGGTTCGCTGTCGCACGTCCATACTTGTCTTGCGACAGTCGTCCTGGATACTTCTATTATCATCAGAATCCGTCATCGTGCGACTGACTGGAAGAGCGTCACACCTCTGCATAAACGTAATAATGTCTGCATTTGCTATAGTTGTGCATTTTGTTATATGACAAACGCAACGCTATTATGCGTTCTGAAGTGTCTGTATTTCTTATTTTTTGTTTCGTTATAGATAGCTCGGCGACGGTGCGGCCGATCGGCTATCGGCATGAAAGTTTGTAAGATGGTAGAGCTGTGTCCAGAACGATTTTCTCCCCTCTTGGTAACTAACAATACCTTTAGGAGTCACCAAATGCGGGGTCAAGAAAGGGGCTCGGATGGACCATTTTTGGCTTCTCAGATACCGATTTTTGCCACTTGACCGCGAATATCTCAAAACGGTAAGCCGGAGCGTTACATGTCAGCTTAACAACACCTTGAGAAGAGCTGTCTAAAAATGTAAGTCATGGGGCGGAGTCCATTATAAGCAAAACATGTTGCATTTTTGAGTATTTTTGCTGCCGCATGTGGTTGGCTGTTTAGCTTAGTGGTAACGCGTTGGTCTCGATCAACGTAGTTACTCGACGCTGGGCCCGGTTAGTGCCTGGATGGGTGACCGTCATCGGGCGGGTAAACTATCTCGGTATGTAACCAGCCACCCAGGTCAACTCAGCCTGGCTATCCCTCTATGGGTATGCGCAATGAGTACCAGCTTAGGCTGGGAAGGTAACCGTAGGTCTGGCGTCGCACTGGCCATTCGTCACAGACATTAGTGGTTTATCCACCTACGGGCTTGACTGCTTATGAAAGGGAGATGAGCACCCCACCCACGCTCCTTCGGAGTATGGTTCTCCTATGTGTGATAAACGACATCTCCATTGAAGCATGGTAGAGCGGCATTCGTGTATCACGCGTCGTCGGTCGACACAATCGGACGCTGTACTGTCGGACTGTTGAAGGCACGTTACCTCCAGTAGTGATGGGTCAGATATTCGTCGTCAATCGCGATTTTTATACACCGACTGCATTGGACGCCGCCGTTAATTTTAACAGTTTTGAGTTGGCTAGATAGAGGCATACTTACAATCAGCGACGGAGATGTTGCCCTTGAAAAGATGGTGGGTGTTGCACATAGTTGTAACTACAACCCGCGTTTGTCGTATATGCTTCTGCTGACGCACTTTATTTATTTATTTATAAACAGCCTTTTGTTAGAAAATATTAATCGCACTTGCAAACATCCTATATGCATGCAATACACCGATAGAGAAGCAAGACGGACCATAAACCACTCAGAAAGCGCAAATCTCCGCCAAAGCGTCTAACCTCAACCGAAAGTGATCCGAGATTCTAATCCAGATTTCCGAATTAATCCGTAGTCGGATCCGCATTTCTACCGGATCGATCCCAAAATGTAGTTGATTCTTTAACTCCTTGGCGTCAGTAATTTTGCAGAGTGTCGTAAAAATCGGCCGGTGATTGTATGAGAAGTGCTAATAAATCTCCTAAAATCCCCTATTCCACAGTTGTGAGAAAACTGGAAAAGTGACCCGGAATCCGTATCCGGAACGGGATTACCACCAAAAGTTAATAGGATCTTCTGACTGGTAGGCCCAATCATAACACCAAGTTTCAATGAAATCGGCTGATCACTTTTGCAGTACCGTAATGATCAGCTTTATTCACTAAAGGTAGACATAACAACAAAATAAAGAATAATTGAAAATATATAAAATAACGAACTTAACTAGATTATTACACAACATACAACAAAGCGCAACTTGTACTAATTAGATCAACTTTCTACACGGAAGTAATGTGACATTAGAGGCCTATTTATGATTAATACACTAACAATCACGGATTATGATACACTGACTCGAATTTTGCTATGCGTTTGGACAACAGAGTGCTAGGTAATTCAAAGCCAAAGAATTCCTGGCAAGATTTAACAATTACTTCAATATAACCGGTGCTGAAGAGCTTCATAAAAAAGTCGGTTAATAGTAAAGTCTAGTGACGCCATTTGGGACTTACTGAGTTCACAAACTTCCAGGCCATAGAGTAAGATGGGGATGCATTTGCTTTTCACCAATCTTGCACGTGGACAGTCAGAACGGACGAGAGACAAACCGACCACACAACGCAGTGTTGTATGGAGAACTTAAGAATGGAGGACGACTGTGCAATCCTGCATGGGTGAAAATAGGTGAATGGAGGAAGGAGTGATGTGCTATGGAGTACTGCCTTAACCGTTTGACTCCAAAGGCAATTATAGTGCCACATCGAATAATACGAAATTGGTACACTGGCCGTTGATGGGTGGGCTGTTACATTTGGTACAGCGAGGAGAGGCCTGGCCGGCCTGCGGCCCCGCCCAGTCCCCTCCTTGCTGTACCAAATGTAACAGCCCACCCATCAACGGCCAGTGTACCAATCACTGTATTGTAATATGATGGTCCGTTGCTCTGCGGTTTAATGTGGCGATTGAAGGGTTAAGTAATCAACTGAAAGTAGAAAAACACCTGAAGAACATTATCGGGATGTTCCGCCGTGGTTCTCTTCAACTCGTCGTGGTCTGCAGGCGCTGATCTCGGCCGGTCCGCCACACCGCCGCCGCCGCCGGTGCGTGGCTTGCTGCCGCCGACGGCACCAGGTCGTACGTTGCCGGTCTCCTGGTAGCGCTGGAGGATCTTACTGACACATCCGTGGGAGACACGCAGCGTACGACTGATGACGCACGGTCGGACACCGCGTGCGGCTAATTCTACGATCTTCAGTCGGACGTGACTCGGTAGAGGGCGCCCGTTGATGAACACTCCACCGAGCTGATTGACTCTTCCCTGTCCTGAAACATTGTTATACACGTACTGTACATGCATTTATAACGCGCCAAAGTTCAGTAATGATACTGAATCAGAGGCGCTGGCAGTCACTATAGGTGGGCAGCGTGGTAAGGATGTTGATAGGCTATTGGAAAAATGTGAGTTTTCAGAGCGCGTTTGTAGGTGTCGAAAGTGGGTGAAAGTCTGATATTAAGAGGTAGTCCATTCCAGACTGTAGGAGCCAAGTAACTAAACGATCTTTTACCAAATTCAGTGGAAAATCGCGGCACGTCGAGGGAAAATTGATTAGTAATTGATTAGATTTTAATCATATTTATTCACCATACAAGTAGACGACAGTCTTAATAAGCACCTCGCTCGGGCTGCGTCATCACACCCGACCGGTCTACGTATATACAGGATGGCCCCGCGCGGCGCAGGGTCGGAAATTTAAAATTCCGATGCCTAGAAGTTTTGTGCCCGGGCCATAGAATATACCTGCTAGGCTGCCAAGTTTCATCGGCGTCGGCCCAGCGGTCTCGGAGCCTTAGGGTTTCGAATATGTTATTTCTACAGTGTTAACGGTTAGACAATCGGTCATTTCATCGCAGATAATTTTGCGAAAATAGTTTGTAGGCTATACTTACAGCAGCTTGCTTAGAAACAGTTTGACGCAGGTTTGCATAATAGTGTAGTACTAAAATGTCGATTTTAAATACAATAAATGGTAAATCTGTTCAATTTGAACCGAAGGTGAACAAGTACCCCATCTATCGCAGAGAGCCCGCGGGATGATTCGTGTCTGTCAGTAGCTTCCATAATCGAGCTCAAGTTTCGCTTCAGATTTACGGCTGCGTGCGATTAAATTCTGTTCTGTTCTGTTCTCTTCGTCGTAGCCGTCCATGCTAGTTGTGATAAACATAGATTCACTGATGCGTGGCAAAGTTGTGTGGTTCCCGTCGAAATATTGCCATGGCGTTTGGCATGGAAACCTAGAGTGGTGTGGCTATCCGACGGTGAAAAATTTCGAAGATATGTTTATTTTTCTCGACAATTTTCGACAATTGAAGAACGTGACAGACAGACGGACAGACGGATCGACGGACACCTCATGACAACATAGGCCGCACTTGCATAGCATCGCGTGGTAAAAATAAAACTATATATATTCATCTTTATACACCAATGTATGGTAGAAAGAAACTATGTCGAACCAAAACTGTTAATTGGCTAGACGAAATATTCACAAATATTTTATGTTTGTTATCAGGACAATAAAATGTAAATCGGATACAAACAATTAATGATAGCAGTGTAGTAAATATATTTATTTATCGTTCATCGTTACACGGCAGCAATAATAGGAGAAAAAAATAAGAAATATACACAAACAAAAAAATCAAAATATATAATGCCTCACATAAACAGTAGGAATTGTTTGTCACAATCAATCACACAACTTTATTCACCAATCAGTCAATTCTATATATAGGCCTAATCGTGCAGCTAAATAAAACTATGAAAGTAGAAAATATAAAATAGAAAATGTCGAAATCGTTTTTGGCAGTAACTCCGCTGCGTGTGGTCCAATTTACTTCATGTACACACCACAATGTTCCAATCCCGGGGCGGGTATGCTTGCTGTGCCGCGCACTACAGATTTTCTTGTTATGCTCCCACCGTAGAGAAGGGGCAATAAGCGTTGCTTTTGTCCGTCGGTCCGTCTGTCCGTCGCGTACATTAGCGAATAATTCGAGAACCCAAACTCCCAAAGGCCTACCGTGCCCAAATTTGGAATGAAGGTTCTTCACTTTAGATGCGACTCGCACACCTGTTTCAATGTCAAACGGTCAAAGATCAGGGTTACAGACGGGCGGGGGCATACCGTGTTGGCCGAATCCGGCGGTCACACAGCTTGTTATAGTCATGTTCGTGGTAATTGCAAGACTTGTTATTGTCGTTAAATAGCGACAAGCATTATGATATCGCGATTTTGTTTATGAGAAGTCCACGATTGTAGCTGATTAGTATTACATGCATCTGATGTGATATCTTTGTGATATTTAACACAATTAATGACTGTTAGTTAACGATTTTTTACAGATAGTGTAGTTTTATTTGTATTAACTAACGAGCTTCATGTATAATGTTTCTGTTGATAGACGTTAATCTGTTCGTAGACACTACAGAAATTGTTATGCAAAAATATCACATTTTATCGTATAGTATAATCTATTAAATTTTATGGCAGAAAAACAAATATATTGTTCGTAAGCTATTCGATCATATGGCCCCTGGGCATAAGTCATGTACCATAGACGTTCAAGATTTATAAAATCGTTACCGTATGTTTTAATTACTCGAACAAACCTTCGATTGATCCGTACGTCGGAAGAAC
>Ga0209149_1001441_pt1 | contig 12044 bp, 7 predicted proteins | sample WorMetTyACAVOLI2_FD_187423 | JGI IMG/M metagenome (GOLD analysis project Ga0209149, IMG submission 187423) | Marine gutless worms symbiont microbial communities from Max Planck institute for Marine Microbiology, Germany - Olavius algarvensis... ... | reverse complement strand
TAAATTGACTGACACCAGACCAACAACGATTTTGTAACAGAATACTAGGTCTACGTATCATATCGTATCTCGTGTATTATCACATTACTTTGCAGGAATGTTCATATAGGCCTAGTACACGTTCCATCAATCATGCTGCATACGAATCTGGATGCTGGGTTGCCACCATGGTTGATTTGTCGTGCCTGAATGCCCGTGATCTGTACCCGCCTCTCAACGTACGGCGACCGAGCTTTTCCAGTCGCCGCTGCACGGATCTGGAACAGTCTTCCGCAGCACATCACATCTGCTCCGTCACTTCACGTCTTCTGCTCTCGCTTGAAGACATACTTCTTTGGACTCTGTTACCCGTAATTACTGTTGTCGACGTCGTGCCCGCGAAGTGACACTGTCATTTATGGACACGTTAATCGCTCTTACTTACTTATATCTTCGTCGTGTTCTTGACATTTTTTGACGTGATCGCATCACGAACATGGAGGTCCGGAAGCGCACTGACCACTGAGTGCTGACCAGCTACCGCGAGCGAGACAAAGGAAGCTGACCAAGTGACCATGCTCAGTCATGCGTGACGAGAGCCGTCGGATGCAAATACTCTCACGACTGCGTTCCACCTGACTGGAGAAAAGCACCTGCGGCTTTGTTAGATATGTTTGGCTACTGTGGGAAAGGATCTGTGGTGGCTTATAGTGTCCCTGGAAGGGACTCACGGATCTGGCAAGTGATGATCGAGCACTTAGGCGGGGCAGTTTCGTGGCGCTATTAACCCTTTAACGGGCACATTAGAACCGCAGAGCAGCGGATCATTATACAGCAGTACGGTGTACACTGGCCGTTGACGGATGGTTACATTTGGTACAGCGAGGAGGACCCTGGGCGGGATGCGGCCCTGCCCAGTCCCCTCCTCGCTGTACCAAAATGTAACAGTTCACCCACCAAAGGCCAGGGTACCAACTTCATATTTTAGACGTGGCACTACTTTTGCAGTGTAAAGGGTTAAACCCACCAATCCGGTGCACACTCCGGATGATGAAGTACTGATCTGCGAGCGGCACAATGCTCAGTGGCGTTATATAATGTGGACTAGCTGTGACGTCATTCTGGCTTCTGGGGATGACGTAACAACTCACTGCTGAATTACGTCATTGGCGCGAGTCAGATAGCGCTCTGTGGGTGGGCGGGGCAACGTGCTGACGGGCACCTGTAAGGCGGTCTCTCCGTTCGTCCGTACTTCCGTTTGTCCTCAGCGTCGCACTAGCTTCCAGCGCTGCAGCCAGCAGTTCGAGGAGTGAATGCTCCGCGATATCTGCGCCCGAGTGCCGCAGATCGCTAAACACACTCAGCGCACTGCGGCGTCGAGTCGACGACGTGAATCCAGATTACCGTTCTCCGGATCGGTCATACGATACGACCACCGCGGCGGCGCAGTGGTGGTCCGACTTGTGAAATAAATCATCGTCGTCCCCGAGTCAACATCTGCGGCAACGCGGACGGATACACGGTGCAGACGAAATCGCTGCAGCCTGCAGGAGGTCGTTGTTGTCATCGTCTGTTAGATCTGATGTCGTTCGAGTAGCTATCTATTGCAAGCAACTTATCGTGCGGTTCGTATACATTTATTCAATTGCACTGCGTTGTCGTGCCCGCGAAGTAACACAGTCATTTATGGACACGTTAATCGCTCTTACTTAAACTGTTGGCAGGAATTTTATACCGCTATATATAAACAAAGTAACTAACTCTGAGGCCAGGTATAACAAACAAAGTTGCAAACGTCGTAACAGACACACAGGCGACAGAGAAAACAATACTTCACCGGTACGCCTGATAATGAATCGGTATCTACTTTGCCAGTTAGTACTTTTAAGTCTGTTTGTTAGATAAACACAAAACAGAACGGTCAATATCCCTTAGGTGATGGATCTGTAACGTATGATAGTAGCCGGTGTATTGCTATCGAATTTTGTCGTCTCGTGACGATATTTTGAACGATTATTTTGTCGAGTATAGGTTGGAACTGTTAGGTAGAATTTTAGGCGGATGTTTCATAAGACCCGCTTATTTTTTTGCGAAATCCGATGTAATTTCAAAAACATATTGCAGAATTTGCATGCCAAATTCGGGGCATACCAAATTCGGGTATAGGCGTGCGCAAAATTGTTTTAAACCACGCACCAAGAATTTCGACTAGAACCGTAATAGGCCTACACGAAACACGGTAGGATTATAAACTTGTCATAACGTATAGTTATCTCATTGGAAGTACTTAATTCTCTAATCCAGTTTGGAACTGTTAGCTGGAAAATTATACCGCTATATTTCGTGGGACCCGCTGATTTTGTTGTACGTAATTCGTTGAGTTGCTGCTAGGACGAGTGTAGTTAATAAAATTAAAGAGCGCTCTTGCAGGAATGCTCTTGACCGCTCTCGTCATCTCCAAGAGCGCACTCAATCGTTCTCTAACCCTTTTTCTCTGAGAGCGCTGTCGTAAAAAAAAATAAAAATGGCCACCTTAAACGAGTATATATCTGTTCTGGCATCAGTCTGAGTGATGTTTCTGATGGCAATGACACGAATTTTATTTATATACTGTTAGCGCAACGCAACAACGAAGAACACTTTAAAACAAACAAAACACCAAACGAAATCACAGTCTGTTTACAAGCAAACTCTTGGGTCACGTGATTAAAGCTGCTGGGATCGAAGTTTTTTTGATCCCAAAAATGAGAGCGCTCTCGCGGGAACAAGACGTTTAGTTAAGGATCGTTCCCGAAAATCAGGATCGATCAGAGAGCGCTCCTGAACTAATCTCGCCCATGATCCTGGTACTGAAACATTCGTAACATTTATTGCTAATTTACGATTCGTAACATGTATGCTGTAACAGTTTTCCATTTGCCGTAACGTTACTAACAAACAAAGGTTGCAAACGTCGATCGTAATAGACACAGGCGACAGAGAAAACAATGCCTCACCGGTCCGGTTGTCACCGGGCGAGCTGATTAACCCTTTAGAGTGCAAAGGTACTTATTATGTATGGTATCATATCGAATTAATAATACGAAGTTGGTACACGGGCCGTTGATGGGTGGGCTGTTACATTTGGTACAGCGACGAGGGGACTGGGCGGCGCTCAGGCCCCTCATCGTTGTACCAAATGTAACAGCTAACCCATCAGTATACCAATCACCGTATTGCTGTGTAATGGTCCGTTGCTGTGCGGTTTTAATGTGCCCGTTGAAGGGTTAATAGAACTGTGTATAATGAATGCAGTGGGTTGGTGGTCATTCGCTCAAACGCAATATTCGTCACTGAAATATTGACAAATATTGTCAGTGGCGATGGAAGGCTGGAAAATGATAAGCCGTACTGTCAATGGCGCAAATGACTGATCGATGCTGTGTCTGTTTCAATTCTAGTGCTAAACGGTGCGATGCATCGAGTGATACGGCGACGTACAGCAGCTGGCGAGCCTGCACCGCAGTATATCACTTGCTTATCATCAGTATCAACAACACGATATCGTCATTGATCAGCGTTCTTGTTCTTCATCGTGATGAAATCAACACCAACGCTGCGTCCGTGGTTGTCACTGCTGCTACTGCAGCTGCTAGTCCATGTCCGCGCTGCTGACGTCACGTGGTGGTCAGTTGATCTGTTTCATCATTTTGAAATTCACGCCAGAGTTCGACTGTTTAGATGCAACACTGTGAACACGTAAAACTACAGATTTGTGTAATTTTCTGAAGAAAAAAATTTCGCTGCCTGCCGCTACCGCTACTCGATCACACAATTTTATTTTACCAGATAGCCATTGTCACGCTACCTATACAACTTCTAACACGCCTCGATATCAACATAACGTGGTTTCAAGGACTCTCAGTTTCACAATTTGTACCTGGCATTGCACGTATTGTTCGATGTCAACGACATTAACGAGTTATTATTATATATACACACACTGTCTCAAAAAACATGTGACCACATATTCGGTGATAAGTTGAACTAGAACTGTCCGTTTACGAAGATTTTTGGCACAGACTATCGACGTGTATTTTTAGTTTCCCACCTCACTTATTTAGTGCAGCTACTTTGCCTTGGAAAACTGTCGAGACCCAACTATCAGGAATTTAGCCGATTTGCTGATTTTGTCAATGCTATAAGTTACTAGGATATTAACTGGAAAACTGTCACTGCATTGTTTTAGCCTATACTAACTTATTACTTAACTTAGAGTTTATAAGAACAATAACAAGATTAGACAATAAAGTTGTGAGTGCGAGTGAGATGGGAGATGCGATTGGCTACAGACAACAGCTCAGCACGACGTCGTTTGATGCATTTGAGCTGGAGATTGTGGTGAATTATCCTGTGCACACTTGAATGGAGAATTTCAGTTTCATGAGAAATCTCACGAGCTGATAGGTGCCTTATTGGCTTCTTCTCCTGATTGAGCACAAGGTCCTCCACTGCTACGCGGTCTACAGCTGCCTGGTTGCCATGCAGACGATTTTACTCATCTTGTGGATTCGCTTTAACGGACTGTCGAATGTCGATGCTTCCAAGTTTCCAACCCTTGTCCTTAGATTCACTCAACAGCCTTCGCGCATCATACCGCTTTGACAGATAGATGTTTAATCAGAATCTCATCTTCCTGTGAAATTTTCAGGATTTTGTTTTTTGCTAATATTTAGGTCTTGACAATTTCCCAAGGTAAAGTAAGTGCACGAAATAGCTGCGGTTGAAAAATAAAAACAAATGTCGATGGCCTATGCCCTTGATAACAAGTGTGCCAGAAATTGTTGTAATGGAACAGTTGTATAGTTCAACTCATGCAGTCATATGTTTTTTGAGAGACAGTGTAGTCTATATGAAATTGTTCGTTCAGTCTGACCAAGACTACTGCAATTCTATCTGTCATCACCTCGTTTACCCGAATGCTTATCTTTACTGCCAAAGATCATCCCCGTTGGTGTCAGTTGCTCAGTCAATGGGCAGTCATGCGTGACTAGGTAACGGCTAACAGATGCTGCTGCTGTTGCTAGACCGTTGGTATAGTTACGACCAGCCGGTCAGTCAGCTGGTCTTCATTAAGTAATATATTATACACAGACACGGCGGCAATGACCGGCCGCCTAGTCTCGATTTCTTCTCGTCCGCGCGTCACCGACAACAACGCTGCATGGACGAATTTCTTTCATTGCTTCACATCTTTGACACATTCCGCTGCCTGTCGTACAACGCTTCTCTGACACAGTCTGTCCACTCTTTCCACTGTCTTTTTATCTATCCGCCAGGCGCCAGGCTAGACTGGCAGGCGGAGGCATGTGTTCTCAACCTGTCCGCTCGTCCGTCCGTTCGTCTTTTACAGAAGTTTGGGACACTTTGACAACGAACGAATGAATCGGTTTCGATACTAGAAGGCACAAGTGGTCCACTGGGCAATGGCTTGAAACGATCAACTTTGACGGTCAGAAGGTCAGTGCTCAAGTTCACATGCATGAGGCCAAAAATGGATTTGGAGGACTGGCGGAGGCATCGTTGTCGACCTCCTTCGGTGATTGGGTCGAGTAGATTTTTTAGTTTGTACCTGATATTAATGTCGCCAATGTTTTCGGCTGGTCTGGAGATATCCCCTTGACACGTCCGAACTATTGTAGCCCGTCTGTGTATATTCTGTTTCTCCACTGGTTAAATTCTAGTCCTATGTCTTCTTCTGAACCTGCTATGCTTTATAATATTCTCAACCGTCCTATTTCTGCTGTCAGTATTCTGTGTTCGTCTGCTTTTCTGACGGTCCAACATTCTGCTGCATACAGGAGTACTTATACAATGATCATTTTGTGTGTAGGCCGATTGATTTTTGTTTGGATTGTTCCATGCTTATTTTTCCAGATTTTATTCAGTCTCGTGAACACCGGAGATGCCTTTCTAATTCGATCTTTTTAATGTGATCAGTTATTAGTAATCATACAACTCTCCAAAGCGTATGATCTGGGGGACGGGAGTCTGACAGCGGGATCCAAGGACAGAGCCCCGCGGTCGGGGGGCAAAGTCCCTCAGAAGCCGAAGAATTTTGTCTAAATAGATATAAAATTCTAAGTGTAAACGAGAGAAAAGTCAATGAATTAGACTGCACACACAGTACGTGACAGCGTTATGTCAGTGCGCTGAGCTTGACACTGCTGTTATTGATGAGAGGACGGCTAATGGCGGCCAGTAATCTGCCAGGGAGGCCGCGGCCAGCATTTGTTTCTGAGTTCATCGTGCAGTGTACTGAAACCCCTGTGAGTCTGTCTGCGCTACATGCGGATTCGGATTTCATACATTTACGAGCACAGCGAAATTGGGATGCCTGCAGGCTGCACGTGTATAGCTATTGCTGGCAAGTGTAGCGTGTCGTCTAATGCGAAGGCACTGCACGGCACTTAGCGAGTGTGCCGCAAAGTTTTCTGAGGCGAGATTGACAGTTTTTGTGGTTATGACAACGACGTTTCCCAACATTATACTCTGTGCCAATGCGTGTCTTACTGAATGGAAGATTAGCTACAATTCGTCATCTCTATAGTAAGCTCTACGTAATCCTTGCCGCTAGCGCGCGTGCGCCGATAATCGATTTTATGGTACGGGTTATTCGGCCAGTGGCACAGCCAGTTACAGTCCGTATAACAAGAACAGGAAGAATAGCTAGGAGTAATTAAATTATTTACGTTAGCCACGAACTGACGTCCATTGGTTGCGCCAGTAACAGTTTTACGGCTTTCGGCGGACAATTGCACTCTTTTGTTCTCATTCGAAACACAAACTCATTTACTGAGGATGAATTCTTCAGATGAGCACTTAGATGCGGCTGACATCAACAACGTCGACCGCCTCCGGGCTTGCTATTGGTGGCAGTAATTGACACCTGTCACAGTCATCAGTTGGTCGTGCAGGCTAAAGACATATCGTTGCCTGTTTAGTTGATCGCCAAGATTGAAGACTAGGTATAAGATGTTATCTCAAGTGTGGTGTCACTGTCAGAGCAGTGACCGAAGCATCAGTAGGCAGGGAGTCCATGTCCACATATCGAAGACACGAAATGGCAGCCTACCTGTGACTTATTTTGGACAGTTTGGTACTTCGCTTGAAAGTCGGCAGCCGATTTAAATATCTGTTCTTTCATTAACTTGTCCCGGTAAACAGCCGTCGATATTTTGTTTTTAGTCCTCTATATCTGTTTGTTTGTTTGTTAGAGTGATTACGAGAAAACGGTGCGTGAAACTTCCGCAATAGGTCGGCAACGGCCCACATATGATGCCTATTGATTATTGGCCAAATTGGATAAAAAATGGTTGCGTGGCACAGTGGTAGAACGTCGGTATTTGACGGCGAACTTTTCCTGTCCTGCGCTCGACCTACAGTTGATGGGTAACCACTTATGTGAGTAAACCGTCCGCTATAGGTTAGCCATCCAGGCCAACTCAGCCTTTCATCCATTCGGGGTCGGTAAATGAGTAGTAAGCTGCAATTATATGTCTGCCACATCAGTCATTGGTGGCGCCATCCGGTGAACGCTTACGAGGTAGAGGCAGATATGGTGTACTTTGCAGGTAATACTGTAATCCGTATACCTGAGCGCCTTGAGTGTGGCGTACTACAATCAAGAATTTAGCTATCGCAAACAGATCGCGCGTAAGCTGCCCACACAATACGTCGAGGGCATCTATAGGTCTAATTACCCATGACCTTGAAATCTAGGTCAAGGGTCACTCAAGATCACTGGAAACGGAACCATTGGATAGATCTGTTCCTATTCGCCTTCTATAGTAACTGTGGCCGTAAGCCGCCGTATCTGTAGCCGTTTGTGAGATATTCAGTGTCAAAGAATGGCCTGACCTTGAAAACCAGGTTCGGGGTCGTTCAAGGTCATTGAAAATGGCGCCGTTCGATAGACCATATGCGACTTTCTATGGTCGGACATTTTGAATATAGGCCTAGCTCTATCTTGTACCATTTTCAAGTTATTTGACGTTGAATAATATCGCGACCTTGAAATCTGGGTTAGAGGTCACTCAAGGTCATTGAAATTGGTGCCATTCAAAAGCTTAGGTGCGGTTTCCTATTCGCCTTCTATAGTAACTATGGCGATATCTTGTATCGTTTGCGAGATATAGCGACTTATTGGTAGAAAATCGCAAAATTTTTATAACCCACCTGTATTTAGCGCCGGAATTTCGTGAAGATGTTTGCTGCTGGTAAAACTAGAGTGATTGGGCATGGTGAAAAAAACTATGACGATATGTTCAGCCGTTTTCATCTGATACCGGGACGTTACGGACGGACAGACGGACGGACAGACAAACAGACAGACAGACAGATTTGCTATATCAATATCGCGCGTCAGTATGCTGACGCGCGATAAAAAGAGCACTATATAAATCCAATTACCTAATCAGCACCTTTCTTCCGGCTATATACCAAGACGTCCCAATCCAGAGAATGAACGAAGGTTACCAAATTACCCATACGTTTCGATAACTGTAATGTGTGGATGCGGGCTTCGTGGCGCTGTGATGGCAATAGACAACAGACCTCATCGCTCTGGTCTGTGCATGTAGGTACTTCGAGTCCTATAAAACAGCAGGATGTTGTTAGTCACTAGGCCATTTGTCTGCCAGACTGTCACATGTAGTCGGCGGTACCTCGGTGTTGGGCCTTCACGCTGTTTAGCACAAACGATTGTCGCACCGGCGTGACGTCGACACACAACTCCACTCCACTAGGTCACGCGTTGTCGCTTATTTCAACTCATCGTCTTTTTCCGTAGCCGTTCGCTTAAAACTCGTTGAGACGTTCTAACGTTTCGTCTGGACTTGTAGCAGATTGTTCTGTGCTGCCGTCGATGCTGTAATTTGAATCTAATCAGCTTCTACGTGCAGCCTTTTCTTTAAACGTTTTCTCTGTTATAATGCAATTTTGAGCATTGCTGTCCTACTCGCCATCACGGCTTTTTACTACCTGCCAGCTTCTGTATACAAGGTGTTTCAAAAAAACCCCCCCCCCCCTAGAACTTTTTTGAATATTTTCACTTCATTTTAGTCTTTTTGCGGGAAATTAACGCCATTTGATGAAATATTAAGATAAATCTACAAAAATTGGTAGATTATGTGGATATGAATTGTCAACAAATTTGCAAAAATTTCACGCAAAAAGACGTAACCGAAGTGAAAATATTCCAAATAGTTTTAGGGGGCTACTTTTTTTGAAACACCCTGTAGAGGCAAAGCAGGTGTTGTGATCATCGTGTCTGACTGTGTGTCCGTCTGTCCGGAAGATAACTCACGAACGCGTGGATGGATTTCGACCAAATTTTGGTTTTGATCCCGTTTTCGATTTTCCGATGTGGAATCCAGGATCACTTTCCCCCTTCCTTTATATTACGAGATACGGCATCGTACTGCCTGTTGTATGAGGCCAAGTAAAAATTTCACAGCTGCGGCGCCGGCGCGCAGTTTGTGTTGCCTTCTCGGACAAGTATGCACTTGTTCATTAAGCAAATTAGTTTAGATTGTTGGAAAACAGCAGTGTGTTTAGACTATAGTTTGTTTATCGTTGACAGTTGATTGACAGCATGTATGATATTTTCATGTGCGCTGAAATGTTTTGTTGTAGACACATTCCTTTTGGCATACCAATCCTTCAAATTTTAACCTATATTATCTTTACTGTTTTGCTATCACCGGAGATAGTTGACTTGGTTACGAAATTTAGCGGGTAGTTGAGATGTAGGAGGAACAGCACTTCGTCGAAGAAAGATGCAGGAACAAAATGATGATAACAGGATGAACATTGTAGTAGTGGAAAAGAAAATAGTAAATTTCTAATACTTCTGTATTGAAAATATTTACATCGTCATTGACTAGCAGATGATTTTGATAGTTGCTTACTACTATGGTGTCATTGCCTCCTGTAGTGTACATTGTGTATGGCGACAGGGAAAGCTACGTAAAGTTTTCCAGTGAATGAAAATACGTGCAATTCGACGAGTCCGATATATTTTCTCATTTTCTCAGTTCTGACTGTTGCTCAGGAGCCTGGCAATGCAGAGCGCTGAACTGTGGCGAAGACCGGATGCGCTGGTGCTCGGTGGCGCCGGACCGATCTGCGGCCAGCTGGAAGGGCTCAGTGCCGGCCAGCGGCGAATGTGTCAGCTGTATTCCGACCACATGGCGAGCGTCGCTAGTGGCGTCCGCATCGGCATCGCCGAGTGCCAGTATCAGCTTCATGGTCGTCGCTGGAACTGCAGCACGACCAACGACAGTTCAGTCTTTGGACCGCTCCTATCTACAGGCAAGTTGCCGGAGGCGACTCTGTGGTGGGCCGGTCTTGGTCAAGTTTAACATTTTTTTTCAGGCTTGATTCGATGGTAAAGGGCTGAGGCAAGGCCCCCTAAAATTTTTCGTCTAGATATGCCCTTGCAAATTACCCCCCGTCGGTCGTAGCAGATACATCTCTTTGACCTAATCAGCAAGAATCTCAGCTGTCGCAGAGAAATCGCGCGATACATACTATTTAGAAATCTTGACTTTAGTGATTCGAGCGTATACAGTTTTACTGCGCGTCGCGTTGCAAACAAGCTCGGCCATTAGGCCTGTCTGTCCGTCTGTCCGTTTGTCTACTTGTCACATTCGTGAACTGTATCATAAATGAAGACTGTTCAAAGTCATTTGCAGTTACGTAAGCTATTTCATAAGCCTAATGGCCGAGCTTGTTTGCAACGTAACGCACAGTAAAACTGTATACGCTCGAATCACTAAAGCCAAGATCCATCAGAAATCAGTGTGCTATCTGATATTACTGGCTCGCGTTAGGAGCCAGATATGCCTCGGTCATTCACCGTCGTCGGTCCGTCCGTCAGTCATCCGTCGTCCGTCCCGTCGTCATATTGAAAACTAAGCAAGATAGACCCATGAAACACTGTGTAGAAGCTGGCACCACTGACTTTGTTGCCGCATTCAGATCCTCCTCCAGAGCCCCCCCCCCGTCAGAGATATTCTAGTTTCAAAGAAAATAGGTTCAAACATTAATACGGCCTACTGTTCGACTTTAGTGTCAGACCACACCTGCTGTCAACGGAACGCGACCGTCGTAACTAGTTGTTAACAACCGTCGTTCGTTGTGTTGAGGACGCCAAAGTGGAACAGGAGGCGGACCTGAAGCTACTTATCGCAGTGGCGATATTCTTGTTTTATAAGTATTATCCATTTTAAGGCACACATTCAATGCATTTTAATAAATATTTTTTTTTCAATGAAATATTGAAAATTTTGCTATTGTTCATTCTTTGTTAAAACCGGAAACGATCAGCTGTATTTACCAAAAAGGCAGACACGTAGCAAATACAGCAAGTTTATGCTCTACGATGCGACAGGATATGGACATATCGATATCGACTTATTCGTTCGTGCTTTTAGCGTATGTGTGCTACCTTTGTTTGAATATAACTCAGTAGCATGGTCACCCCAATCTGTACAAGACATTGAACTTGTAGAACGTGTTCAACGACGTTTCACAAAGCGCTTACCCGGCTTAAAATCGTACACCTACGCCCGCAGATTGCAGCATCTAAAACTATCAAGTTTCGAGCTTAGACGTCTTCACACCGACGTGTTACCGCATATATTTTAATCTTGTTTACCCGCCATTCGCTAGTATAGCGAAGGGCGAGGTATTTGTTTTACTGTATGTTTTTTTTGTTTTTTTGTTTGTTCGGTCAACGATTTCTCAGCAACCCGCGGGCCGATTCACGCCATATTTTGCATGCCGGCGTAGCCTGGGTCGGGACGTGTCTTCTCCCCTTTTGGGGGTTGGCGGCCCCCGGCGGGCGGAAAAAGAGACAAATGAAATTTTCGTTACTATGGAGTCAATGGGGAATTTTTTGCATTTTGGCGGTTTTTGAGCGATATCTCAGCAACGCGTGCACGGATCCACACCAAATATTATTTGTGTACGGACAATGTCTGCCGACGTGCCCCCTCCCCCTGTGGGATCCATCGGCCCCT